>OJAW01000033.1_pt1 | contig 109146 bp, 104 predicted proteins | sample 1589151 | NCBI WGS metagenome assembly OJAW01 (sample SAMN03283290) | human gut metagenome | biome: human-associated habitat; material: feces | host: Homo sapiens | place: Peru | collected 2012
CATTCCACGTTGCTCCAAGGCTGTTTTTTATGTTTTTGTTTTTGATTCCATTCACGATTCGGCAACAATGCATAATCTATCCCCAGGAATGTTCCACTGAGCCATTATTTAGGTGCAATCATTGACCAAAAAAACTAAGGGACGCATGTTGTGTGTGCGCCCCCTTTGTTTTATTTTCTTGTTGGATTACTTTGCTGGGAGAACGTTGATTTTCAGTTTTGCGTAGGCTCTGTCGCATTTTGCGATGGCTTCTTCCACGCTGTCGGCAGTGGCGAGAATCACGCCCATGCGGCGGTGTCCTTTCACTTCTGGTTTGCCGAAGATGCGAATGTCAACGCCTGGCTCTTCAAGCACCTTATCCACGTTTTCAAATTCCACACGGTTGCTGTCGCCTTCCACCACGATGGCCTTGCTTGCCGATGGACCGTAGAAGCGAATGGCTGGGATAGGCAATTCCATCAATGCGCGTGCGTGGAGCGCAAATTCACTCATGTTTTGTGAAATCATTGTCACCATGCCGGTGTCGTGTGGACGAGGCGATACTTCGCTGAAGATCACATCATCGCCCTTGATAAACATTTCCACGCCGAAAATGCCATATCCGCCAAGTGCGTCGGTCACCTTTTTCGCAATTTCTTGCGCTTTTTCAATCGCCACTGGTGCCATGGCTTGTGGCTGCCAAGAATAGCGGTAGTCGCCGTCTTGCTGAATGTGGCCTACTGGTTCACAGAATTGTGTGCCAGCCACGTTGCGCACGGTGAGAAGGGTGATTTCGTAGTCGAAATCCACGAATCCTTCCACAATCACTCTGCCGGCTCCTGCACGGCCGCCCTCTTGTGAAATGTGCCAAGCGCGGTCGATGTCGGCCTCTGATTTCACGGTGCTTTGTCCGTGGCCAGAAGAACTCATAATCGGTTTCAACACGCAAGGAATGCCCACTTCTTTAATGGCTTCCTTAAATTCTTCCTCTGTTGATGCAAAGCGGTAAGGAGAGGTGGGTACGCCAAGTGTTTCGGCTGCCAATCGGCGAATGCCTTCGCGGTTCATTGTCAGTCGGGCAGCGTTGGCGGTAGGAGTAACATTGAAGCCCTCTTTTTCAAGCTCCACAAGGGTAGGGGTGGCGATAGCCTCCACTTCTGGGATAATGTGGTCGGGGCGTTCTTCCTCGATAGCTGAGCGCAGAGCCTCACCGTCGAGCATGTTGAAAGTTCTGCTTTTTTGAGCGATTTGCATGGCTGGCGCGCCTTCGTAACGGTCGCAAGCCACCACTTCCACTCCTAAGCGTACAAGCTCAATAGCCACTTCTTTTCCGAGTTCGCCACTGCCAAGAAGCATTGCCTTCTTTCCGATTTCAGTGCCGAAAGATCCAATTTTTGTCATGATTGTATAAGGGATTAATGATATTTGTATGTACAAAGTTACGGCAAGCCATCAGATTATACAAATGAAAAATGTAGAGTGCGCAGGCTTGATTTGCGTATGTTTGTGGAAATCACTAATTTTGCACTATCAAAATACACATATATATTTATAATGAGAGCAAATTTTTATCGCATAATTCTACTTTTATTTGTTTCTGTATTCGCAATTTCCGCCTTTGCACAAGATGATGACACTGATAACTGGCGTTCGAAAATGCCTGTGCGTCGCTTGCACAAGAAGCCCGCGGTGATTGTGGTTGACTCGACCGACAACACCACTTACTATCTTCAACCGCAAGACGAGGAGAAGCCTGCAAAACTGAGTAAGCGCCAGTTGCAGGAAGAGAAGGAGCGTCAGGCGCGCATTACACGCTATTTGAAGCAACGCGCACAGGACGACCCTGAGTTTGAGGAGGAAATGAAGGCGAGAAAAGCACGTCGTGAGGCTGCGCAAGCGAAACTCGACTCACTTTTAGCTATTGACTACTCTCTTGATAATCTGCAATGGGGGCCACAACCATTGGAGTGGGTGGATGAGAAAATTAAAGAATCAAAGAAAGAACTGTCGAAAACGCTCCGTGTGTCGTCGGATCGTGTGATTCCAAAAGATGTGAAAATGGAAGTGACCAACAACGACATGTTTTTCTACTTTGATATTGAGGACGGTAAACCACAGCCACTTCGCTTCCATGCGCAATATTATGCCGACGACCCCTTGCAAATCGAAAGCGTGAGGTTCGTTGTGAATGGCTTCGGTTACGACTTCACACCAGTGAATTTGCCAAAAACTGGCAAACATGGGTCGCGCTTCTATTGGGAAACATTAGACGAGGAATTGACGGCTGCCGATAAGGACTTGGTTTATGCTTTGTCGCATGCCACATGGGCGCGTGTGGTGTTTATTGGTGCCAGAGGCTTCAGCCATGTGAAGAAGTTCACCGAAGATCAAATTAAAGATTTCTATGCAGTTTACGCCCTCTATCTGAAAATGGGCGGCAAATTCTAATCACAGCATATCGCAAAACATAAAAAATGGGTAGCGCCGATTGGTTGCTACCCATTTTTGTAATAGTATTTTACACAAATAAATTATGTGCTTGGGAATGAATTAGATAAGGTTTACTTCAACGTCCTTTTCAATTTCAGTTACGTTAACCTTACCTTCACGAGCGAGCCAGCCGATAGCTGCGAACACTTCTTTTTCTTTGAGTTTTGTGGTTTTCTTCAGACCTTTTACAGTCAATGAACCGTTTGCGTCGTTGAGTGCGTTCCAAACTGCACCAGCCCACAAACCAATAGTTTCTACGTTCATAATTAATTGATTTTTTTACTAATTTGTTCTAAAACACGATGCAAAGTTAATCAACCACTTTCATTTGTCCAAATTTTTAACCCATTATTTATCAAACGGTTACTAAAAACGACTATAAAATTACTATTTTAAACATCAGAATATCAAGCGAATAAACAAAAGTGATTTTTTTTTCTAAATCCTTGCGTGCGCGCGTGCGCGCGAGGAAAACCCTTGTGTACGCACGGGCGCACGCAAGAAAGTTGCAAATTTTTTGTTATGGGCTGAATTATGGGCAATATGATATTTTTTATTAACTTTGCATCAATATGATGAAAGCGTTGGTAATTAAAAATACTGGAAGTTGGTACATCGTCCGCACCGAAGCGGGCGAAGTGGTGAATTGTAAAATCAAGGGAAATTTCCGATTGAAGGGATTTCGGTGTACCAATCCTGTGGCTGTGGGTGATATCGTGACTATCGAAATCAAGCCCGACGGCACGGCTTTCATCGTGAAGATTGAGCCGCGAAGCAATTACATTATTCGACGCGCCAGCAATCTTTCCAAGGAATTTCAGATTTTGGCTGCAAATCTTTCGCAGGCGGTATTGGTGGTTACGCTCACCAATCCCGAAACCAACACCACCTTCGTTGACCGCTTTCTTGCCACGGCTGAAGCCTATCGTGTTCCTGTGGTGATGGCTATCAACAAAATCGACTTGCTCTCCGCAGAAGAAGACAAGGAACTGCTCGACGCTTTTGCATATCTATATGAGAGCATCGGTTATCCTGTGATTAAGATGTCAACCCTTACAGGCGAAGGCATCGACCAGCTCAAAGCGCAGCTGAAAGACAAGACCACACTCTTTAGTGGAAATTCGGGTGTGGGCAAGAGTTCGCTTATCAATATGCTTGTGCCCGATGCCAATTTGAAGGTGGGCGATGTGTCGGAAACTCACCATACCGGTATGCACACCACCACATTCAGCGAAATGCTCGATTTGCCAGGCGGCGGCGCGATTATCGACACCCCAGGAGTGAAGGGCTTCGGCACCATCGATTTGGAGAAAACCGAGGTGGCTCACTATTTCCGTGAGATATTCAAAATTTCGGAGAATTGCCGATTTGGCAACTGCACCCACACCCACGAGCCTGGCTGCGCTGTGCTTCAGGCTGTGGAGGAGTCGCGCATCAGCCAAAGCCGCTATGCGAGTTACCTGAGCATCATGGAAGATAGCGCCGACGACAAGTATCGCAAAGCATTCTGACCGATTTGCGCATTATTTCTTAAATCTTTACTTAAAACATTTTTTTTGTTGGAAAAAAGAGGGCTTTTATTGCTGATAATTTGTGAGAATTTCTTAATTTTGTAGAAAAATGGAGTAAAATGGCTTCTGAACTACAAGAAACTCTTGCGCGGATTGTCACCAAAAGTAAAGTTTTGGTAGATAAATACCATGTGCTTAATGCTGAAAAAGAGCGTCTTGAGCAGGTTGTCGCCCAACTTCAGAGCGAAGTGGAAGTTCTGAAGAAGGAGAACGAAAAACTCTCCACCGACAATCATTACCTCACTATGGCACGCCATTTCGTGCCCAACAGCGAGAAAGCGGCCGAAGCCAAGAAAATGATTTCCTCATTAGTGCGGGATATCGACAAATGCATCTCTCAATTAAATGAATGATGCTATGCCAGCTACAGATAAGAAACAAAATATTAATATTCGTATTGCTGATGTTAAGCCTTTTGCCCTTAGCATTCCAGCGGATGATGAAGCCCTCTACCGAGAGTCGGAGAAACTTGTGAACACGTTGTGGAACAAGTGGATGGCACGATTCAAAGGCACGGATTCGTCGGAAGAGGTGATGGCTAAGGTGGCATTCCAGTTTGCGCGCTTGTATTCGCAGGCGTATCGCGACAATAAGGCTACTAACGAACTGCTGACTGATTTCGAGAAAGAACTCGATGAAATAGTCATCAAGATATGAAATGATGCCCTGTGGCACTGCTGTGCCGTGCAATAGCAAGCATCGCATAAATTTGTTTATTTAAGGTTCCTGCACTTCTCTACAAGCGACTCCGATGCCTATGGGCTGTCGGCGTGCTTGGTGGGCGGTGCTTTTTTTATTAATATATATACAATTATTTATTCATTCCGTTATGGATTACATAGTATTGACTGTATCGGTGATTGTGGCACTCGTAATAGGTATTGGTGTCACGCTTGCCGTAACTCGCAAAAACGCGAAATCTCAAGCTAACTCTATCCTCGAAAAAGCGAAGCTTGAAGCAGAGGTTCTGAAGAACAATGAAGTGATTAAAGGTAAGGAAGAAGGTCTTTCCATTAAGAGTAATGCTGAAAAGCAGGCCAACCAACGCCTCTCGAAGGTGCAGGCTGAAGAGGCAAAGCTCAAGCAACACGAAATTCAGGTGAAGCAACAGCAAGCCGACCTTCAACGCAAGAAATCAGAAACCGACCGCCAACAAGCCGAAAACGAGAAGTTGAAGGCTTCGCTCGACAATAAGAGTGAATTGCTCGACGATAGAAAGAAAGAACTCGACCGCATGGAAATGAGCGTGCGCGAAACCCTCGAACGCGTGAGCGGTCTTTCTGCCGACGAGGCTAAGGAAAAACTCGTGGAATCGCTGAAAGATGAGGCTAAGACTGCCGCAGCATCTTACATCAACGACATTATGGACGACGCAAAGATGACTGCCAACAAGGAGGCAAAGCGCATCATCGTGGAAACCATTCAGCGTGTAGCCACCGAAACTGCTATTGAAAATGCAGTGACAGTGTTCCATATCGACAACGACGACATCAAGGGACGCATCATCGGTCGTGAAGGCCGCAACATTCGTGCTCTTGAAGCCGCAACCGGCGTTGAAATCATCGTTGACGATACCCCTGAAGCTATCGTGCTTTCAGGTTTCGACCCAGTGCGTCGCGAAATCGCACGTTTGGCTTTGCACCAGCTCGTGGCCGACGGCCGTATCCACCCTGCTCGCATCGAGGAAGTGGTGGCTAAGGTTCGCAAGCAAGTGGAAGAGGAAATTATCGAAACTGGTAAGCGCACCTCTATCGACTTGGGTATCCACGGTTTGCACCCCGAAATGATTCGTCTGATTGGTAAGATGAAATACCGTTCAAGTTATGGTCAGAACTTGCTCCAGCACTCTCGCGAAACCGCAAACCTCTGTGCTATCATGGCAAGCGAACTTGGCTTGAATCCAAAGAAGGCGCGTCGTGCTGGTCTGCTCCACGACATCGGCAAAGTGCCCGATGAAGAGCCAGAACTGCCACACGCACTGCTCGGCAGCAAATTGGCTGAAAAATATAAGGAAAAGCCCGATATCTGCAACGCTATCGCTGCTCACCACGATGAAGAGGAAGCCCTTAGCATGTATGCTCCCATCGTGCAAGTGTGCGACGCTATTTCTGGTGCTCGTCCTGGTGCACGCCGTGAAGTGGTAGAGGCTTACATCAAGCGTTTGAACGACCTTGAGCGTTTGGCTCTCTCTTACCCAGGCGTGGTGAAGACCTACGCTATCCAAGCAGGTCGTGAATTGCGCGTGATTGTGGGTGCCGACAAGATTTCAGATGCCGAAACCGAAAAACTCAGCGGTGAAATCGCAAAGAAGATTCAAGACGAACTCACCTATCCAGGTCAGGTTCGTATCACTGTGATTCGTGAAACCCGCGCTGTGAGCTACGCTAAATAATCGTGCCTCATGATGAGTAACGATAAAGAAAGTAAGAAAGGAATCACCGGACAGGAGTGCCTCACTTGTAACAAGTGTGAGTGCGACTGCGGAAAGCGAAGCAATTTGGATTGCACCAACTGGCTTGGAGACATTCCCGGCAACGATTTTGAAATCGTGGAGGTGCAATTCAAAAACACTCGCAAGGGATTCTATCGCAATAGCGCGCACTTGCCTCTCGAAGTGGGCGACATGGTGGCCGTGGAAGCCAACCCAGGCCACGACATTGGCCGTGTGTCGATGATGGGTAACTTGGTGAAACTTCAGATGAAGAAAGCCAACCTGAAGCCTGGCGTTGAGATTCTGCGCGTGTTCCGTAAGGCGAAAGCGTCGGATCTTGAGCGATTCGAGCAGGCAAAGGCAAAGGAAGCCGACACCATGATCCGTTCGCGCCAGATTGCCGCCGACTTGAAGTTGAAGATGAAAATCGGCGACGTGGAGTATCAGGGTGATGGCAACAAGGCTATCTTCTACTACATTGCCGATGAGCGTGTGGATTTCCGCCAGTTGATTAAGGTGCTGGCTGAAGTGTTTAAGATTCGTGTGGAAATGAAGCAGATTGGCGCACGCCAAGAGGCTGGACGCATAGGTGGTATTGGTCCTTGTGGCCGTCCGCTGTGCTGCGCCACATGGATGTCGAATTTCGTGTCTGTGGCAACAAGCGCCGCACGCTATCAAGACATTTCGCTCAATCCGCAGAAGTTGGCAGGTCAGTGCGCTAAGTTGAAGTGCTGTATCAATTTCGAGGTCGACGATTACGTTGAGGCATCGAAGCAGTTGCCTCCACGCGATGTGGTTCTTGAAACCAAAGACAACACTTATTATCACTTCAAGACTGATATTTTCAAGAAGCAAATCACTTACTCCACCGATAAGCATATCCCTGCCAATCTGGTTACGATTAGTGCCTATCGTGTATTTGAGGTGATTGAAATGAACAAGCAGGGCGAGAAGCCTGACAAACTCGAACGCACCGACGGCAAGAAGCCAGAGATGAAGGCGTTTGGCGATTTGCTTGGTCAAGACAGTATTAGCCGATTCGACAAAAAGAAGAAGAAAAAGAATAAACCCGCTAAGAACGGTGGTGGTAAAGAGAAAGAACCACGCGAAAAGCGCCCAGCCAACGAGAAACCTGCTCGCAAAGACGCTCCTCGCGAACAGCGTGCGCCTCGTGGCAGAAATTCTCAGAATCGCCAAGGCGAAGGTGGTGAGGCTCCGCAAAATGTAGAGCAAGCACAAGCTCGCAACGAGGCACGCCAGCAAGCTGGAGGTGGCCGCCAACGTGGGCATCACCGTCAAGGAGGCGGCAGAAATCGCCGTCAGGGTGATAATAATCGTAAAGATAATAATGCACCTGCGTCAGATAATTCAGAGAAGTAGGAACTGGAGTGTGCTTGCACTCCTCATGATATTGGTATGCTTAGGCGCTTGTGCGCCCAAGCATACTTCTTATTCTTGCTTTTACGATATTCCTGATGAAGGTTGGATGGAAAACACCCCAATTTCTTTCGCCCCAGAGTATGGCGATTCCACTATCACTTACGACATCACATTCTCGGTGCGTCATTCCGCCTCATATTCCTACGGCAACCTCAATTTGGTGCTCGACTTCATTGCGGCAGATGGGAATGTTGACCGCAAGAACCTGAATTTTGCCATTTCCGATGAGTTTGGCAATTTCAAGGGCGGCGGTTTTGGCGACTATTATCAGCGCAGCCAGTTGGTGGTTTCCGACGTTAAGCCCGACGATGTGAGCAAGATAGTGGTGTGGCCAGCGATGACAGGGTGCAAAACACTTACAGGAATCCACAACTTGGGAATCACAATTACACCTCACCGAAAATGAGCAATCAGTTTAGTTTCAAAAACATAGAAGCCATCATATTTGATATGGATGGCACGCTGTGGAATGCGCTCAAGTCGTATGCCCACATTTGGAATGTGTGTATGGCGGAGTTCGGCATTGAAGGCCATATCGTGGCAGATGATTTGCTGAAATACATGGGTTATTCCATCGACGAGATTTTTGCCCAAGGCATTATCTTCACGCCCAAGCACCTTGACCGAAAGCAGTTCCTCACCCGATTGGAGGAGATTGAGGATCAGTTGATGCCCACGCTCGGTGGTGAGCTGTATTCGGGAGTGTTTGAGGGGTTGAAGGAACTGCGCAAGCACTTCACGCTCATGCTTCAAAGTAATTGCAGCCGTAAGGGACTGGTCAATTTCATGCGCTACACAGGCACCACCTCGCTATTCACCGACTATTTGTCGTGGGGCATGAACCCGAAGCCGAAAAGCGAGAACATCAAGCTGCTGATGGAGCGAAACTGCATCAAGCGTGCTGTGTATGTGGGCGACACACAATCCGATTGCAACCATGCCCATGACGCAGGTGTGCCGTTTGTGTATATGACCTACGGCTTTGGCGACTGTGCCGATGCCGACATTGAGTTTTCCTCATTCCACGATTTTGTAAATCAAGTAATCTCAGATAATTATGAACAATAATTCTTTCATTCCCACAGGTTGGGAAAATGAAATTAATTCGCGAGTTGAGAAAATTGCCACTCAACTCAAGGCAAACGGCTTAGATGCCGTGTTGCTTGCCGATAATGTGAGTCTATACTACACCAGCGGACGCGTGTTTGCTGGCTACACCTATATTTCTGCCGAGGGCAAGGCGTACTACTGCGTTCGTCGCCCCGTAGGTTTTGAGCAATGCGAAAATGTGCATTATATCAGAAAGCCGGAAATGATTCCAGCCTTGCTCGAAAAACAGCCAGCAAAGTTGGCGTTGAAAACCGATGTGATGACCGTGGCTGAATACAATCGCTTGTCTCAAGTGTTCCCCGAAGTGGAAATTGCCGATGCCAGTGCTATGTTTCGTGCATTGCGCAGCGTGAAATCGGAATTTGAGCAAAATCTGCTGAAGGAAGACGGTATTCACCACCAAGCCGCATACGAGCGTATTCCTGCCATTTACCGTGCAGGAATGACCGATGTGGAGCTGCAAATTGAGATTGAGCGTGCGCTTCGCCTTGAGGGCTGCCTGGGCTTGTTCCGTGTGCAAGGAGGATCAATGGAGTTGTTTATGGGCAATATTCTGGTGGGCGACAATGCCGATTCACCCACGCCTTACGATTTTGCGATGGGTGGCGCTGGCGCTGATGCCTCGCTCCCTGTCGGCGCAAGCGGGGAACCTATCGTGGCTGGCAAAACCGTAATGGTGGATGCTTGTGGCAATTTCAACGGTTATATGACCGATATGACACGCTGCTTTAGAGTGGGCGAAGTGTCGGAACTTGCGATGAAAGCACACGAATTGTCAATTTCTGTCAATCGCCGATTGGCACAGTTTGGCGCAGGAACACCAGCAAAGCAACTTTATGAGGAAGCTGTGAAAATGGTGGAGGAAGCCAGTTTGACCGACTATTTTATGGGCCATAAGCAGAAAGCCGGATTTGTGGGTCATGGCTTGGGCATTGAAATCAATGAAGCACCAGTATTGGCTCCGCGCAGCAGAGATGTGCTTGAAGAAGGACAAGTTGTGGCTATCGAACCAAAATTTGTGATTCCAGGAGTTGGCGCTGTTGGCGTAGAGAACACCTATATCGTGCGCACCGACCATTTGGAGTGCATCACCAATGCTCCAGAAGAAATGATAGAGCTGGTGTAAGAATCAATAATCTAACTTAAATCGGTCGTTAGGGCGTGTACAAGCCCCTAATGACCGATTTGTGTTTAAATGCTTCGCCTATTAAAACATGTTATGCAGAGCGAAATTGTTGCTAAGATTGCTCCTACAGCACACACGCCCATCCATCCTTCGTGTGTCCAAGCCAATCCAGCACAATAGGTGCCAAAAGATCCGCCTATAAAATAGGTTGTCATGAATATTGTGTTAGCTCTGTTAGATGCTTGAGGTATCTCCTGAATGCACCCACTTTGATTGCTCAGTTGCAGACACTGCAGACCTACATCCACCAAAATGATTGCTACAACAAGCCCCATGAAAGTGTCACCAAATAGATAGGCCACACTCCATGCCACGAGTTGCAAGCAAGCCCCATAAATACTCATCTTTCTTATGCCCCATTGATTCACAAGTTTGCCTACACCGCTTGCCGCCAATGCTCCAGCTATGCCGCACATACCTAATGTGCCGACCATCTCGCTACCTGAAAAGAATGGAGCTTGTGCCAACCTAAATGCGAGGCACGACCATATAGCCATCATACTACCAAAACTGAAAGCGGCACGGACAGCATAGAGGCGTATGCGCCCATTGTTCATCACAATATTAAAAACGCTGACCATCAGGCCCTTGTATGTGCCCACATAGTTGCTTTTTATTTGTGGCATTATCTTGAGTGTAAGAAACATACACAGAATCATCACAAGAGCTGCTATGAAAAACATTTCACGCCACCCCAACCATTCACCTACATAACCGCTTACCACTCTCGATGCGAGAATGCCAGTTAGCAACCCAGACAGAACGATGCCCATATTTCTACTTTTGTGCTTCTCCTCTGAATATTGACCGGCTATAGGAATGAAGAATTGTGGAATTACAGAACAGGCACCAAGCAGAAGAGAGGCTCCCCAAACAATCCATACCTTGTGGGCAATGGCAATGATAATCGCCATGATTGCGGCCACCGTCATGTTTACAACGATTATGCGTCGGCGTGAGTAGAGGTCGCCCATAGGAATAAGGAAACATAAACCAAGCGCATAGCCTATTTGTGTGACAACGGTAATGAGATTTGCCTCATGCTGACTCACTCCCATGTCGTGACGAATCATTTCTAAAAGAGGCTGGTTGTAATAGCAGTTAGCTACGGTTAACCCCGCAATAATAGCCATCGCAAGCAACAAACTGCGTTCTATTCCTTCATTCTCCTTCAGTTGTTTCATTTTATTTGTATTACGCCGAATGGCTTAATGGGCTTGCCCATGTTAATTCGTCTTTGTGAATCGAGGATTATTTTGATTCTTTCACCTTGAAAGTTACGGTACGGTTGTAGATATAATTGGCAATGGTGTAAACCACCATAGATGCGAGCATCACGATGTTCTGACCAGCGTTTGGAATCCAGTCGAGTGTGTAGTTCTTCATATCGAACACTTCAAGCATCACACCGCTCACGCCCATCTGAAGACCGTAGCAAACGAGAAAACCAATCACAAACAGCAGAGCCTCACGTTTGAGGTTCTGTTTTGTTTTAAACACCCAGTTTCTGTTCCACACGAAGCTGTTGAGCACGCCGAGCACATAGCCCACAGCATTTGCTGGCACGTAGGCAACGCTCAGGAGCGTGTTGAGCACATAGAATGCCACGGCGGTGATAATGGTGTTGCTTGCGCCTATCACACCGTATTTCAGGAGCTGTATCGCTGTTTTCTTGCTTTCTTCTTTAGTGACTTTGACCTTCATAACTTTTTTTGAGAGTGTGGTTTATTCGTTCTCGTCGTCGTGGAGTATGGGGAATGAAAGATTATGCTTCACGGCAAAGAAGCGAAGAATGATGATGAATATTGCGCATGACATGAGTTGGGAGATGGTGTTGCCACCAATCACGCCCACCAGCCAATATATGATGCCACCGCCAATACATGCTGTGGCGTAAATCTCTTTGCGGAACACAAGCGGCTCCTCGTTGATAAACACATCGCGCATCACACCGCCCATTGCGCCTGTGATGGTGCCCATGATGATAGCCACCCACATCGGGAAACCGAGCATGAGCGACTTGTAGATGCCTACATCCACAAACAGTCCCAGTCCTATGGCGTCGAAGATATAGAATGTGCCTTCAATTTTCACTAACTTTCTCTGCATAACCACCACCAGGATGAAGCCAACAAAGGTGGCGATGCAATACCATGGGTCGAGCATCCAGAAGGGATGGCACTTCAGAAACACATCACGCATCGTACCACCACCAATGGCAGTGATAAATCCAACTGTGTAAGCTCCGAACCAGTCAAATTTCTTGACAGCAGCTAAGCGCACACCACTTATGGCATAGAATAGCGTTGCGGCAATTTCGAGGAAATACTCGAATGTTCCTACCATGTCTTCTACATTAATCGGCACTATTATTTCTTCTTTTTATAGTTATAATTCAATTTATATGATTTGCCACGATGTGGCAAATATGCTTATTTCACTGGTTGAAGCCCTAATTCCGCTGCTTTTTTCAGCATGTATTCGTAGGCTTCTTCCCGATTGTTCTGTATCACTCCGTCGAGTATGGCATCTTTAATGGCATCTTTAATGATACCCACAGGTCGAGAGGGGGTGAGGCCGTAAATGTCCATAATTTCAGTACCGTCGATAGGTGGCTGAAAATTACGCAGACGGTCTTTTTCCTCAATGTCGATGAGCTTTTGCTTCACGAGCTGATAGTTGTCTTTGTAGCGCTTCACTTTGCTCTCGTTTTTAGAGGTGATGTCGGCGTTGCAGAGCAGCATCAGGTCGTCGATGTCGTCGCCAGCGTCAAACAGCAGTCGTCGTACAGCCGAATCCGTAACGATGTCTTCCACCAGGGCGATAGGGCGCATGTGCAGTTCCACCAGTTTTTGCACATATTTCATGTGCTCGTTGAGTGGCAATCGCATTTTGCTGAAAATGCGCGGAATCATCTTTGCTCCTATAAAGTTGTGGTTGTGGAAAGTCCAGCCCACTTGGTCGTCCCAGCGTTTACATGCCGGCTTGCCGATGTCGTGCAGCAGTGCACCCCATCTCAGCCATTCGTTTTGGCTCTGCGAGGCCACATTGTCGAGCACCTGCATGGTGTGCATGAAATTGTCTTTATGCGCTCTGCCGTTCATCGTGTCCACGCCTTGCATGGAGGCAAGTTCTGGGAAGATGTAGGGGAGTAAGCCACATTCGCTAAGCAGCATAAAGCCGCGCGAGGGGTTGTCGGTGCGCATGATTTTCATCAGTTCCTCGGCAATGCGCTCGCGGGTGATGATTTTTATGCGTTCGGCATTTCGGGCGATGGCGTTCATCGTTTCGGGATAGATGTCGAATCCCAAGCGTGTGGCAAATCGCACCGCGCGCATCATGCGCAAAGGGTCATCACTGAAGGTGATGTCGGGGTCGAGCGGTGTGCGGATAAGTCGGCGCTCAATGTCGCCCACTCCGTCGAATGGGTCGAGTAGCTCGCCGTAATTGTTGGCGTTCACGCTAATGGCCATGGCGTTGATGGTGAAATCGCGGCGGCATTGGTCGTCGTGCAGCGTGCCGTCTTCCACAATCGGATTGCGGCTGTTGCGCTGATACGATTCCCTTCTTGCTCCCACAAACTCCAGTTCCATGCCTTTCGTCTTCACTTGCGCTGTGCCATAGGTTTTAAACACCGCCAGCGAGGCTTTGCGTCTGCCAATCTTTTCTGCAACAGCTTTCGCCACCTCAATTCCGCTCCCCACGGTCACGAAATCAAGGTCGTCAGATGGCTTTTTTAAAATGATGTCGCGCACGAAGCCACCCACCACATAGCATTCGCGATGCAGCGAGTCGGCAACTTCCCCCACCAGATGGAGGATAGGGCGTGCCATCTCTTTTTCAATGTTTTGTAAGTCGATATCCATCTCCCTTTTTTGTTACAGTATACAAAATTAATGCTTTTTTGCCATTCCTCCTTGTTTGGGTGGCGTTTTTTCGTTGAATATCGTTTGTTTATATGCATATTTTTGCTCCATTGTTCTATAAAAATGTCCAAATCGTCCTTTTTTGCGGTGGGCGTCTAAACTTTTTGAAACTCGCTTGGTCATAGAGGCGCATACTTACAGAAAGCAATGCAATTTAATATAAAAACAAATATAAGATCAACTAAAAATTAGAAACAATGAAAAAAATCGTTTTGTTAGCAATCGCTACAATCATGGGTGCTTCTGCATCGTTCGCACAATTAAGTTTTGGTGTTAAGGGTGGTTTCTCTGCCACTAATTTCTGGGGTGAGGACATCAACCATGGTATCAAGCCAAGTTATCAGGCTGGTTTGCTGATGGAATACAAGTTCACAGATAAGTTTGCTATCTCTCCTGAAGTGCTCTTCACTTCACAGGGCGGTAAGATTTCAAGCACCTCAGAACTCCTTGGCATCAAGGCTGATGGTGATTTGACTTTCAACACCAACTATATCAACGTGCCAGTGATGCTCAAATACTATGTGGCTCCATGCTTCTCTATCGACTTCGGTCCACAAGTGGGCTTCAATGTTTATAGCAAGACCACTGCATCAGGCTCTATCGCAGGTATTGACGCAGGCAGCAAGACCGCTGATTTGAAAGATAACACCAACACTGTAGATTTCGGTTTAGGCTTGGGCGGCACATTCAATGTTACCGACAACTTGTTTGTTCAAGCACGCTACACTATGGGATTCACCAAGGTGTTCGACGGTGACAAGGACATCAAAAATGGTAACATATTTGTGGGCTTGGGTTATAAATTCTAAAACCGATTTCCCTAAAATAGGAACCTAATCATTTTCAATTATTCATGAATGGTGGTCATTTTGGCCACCATTTGTTTTATGGCATCTTAGTTTTTGCTACTTTTGTAGAAAATAACACAGAACGACAATGAAAAAGCAAATACTTGTTATGGCTATGGCGTTGATGCTTTCGTTTGGGGCAATGGCGCAAGGTAAACTTCAGTTTAAGGCATTCGATGGCACAATCACTGGTGGTGTGAAGTTCGCAATGAATTTGCCACACTTTTGGGGAGGCTCGCTTCCTCATGGTTTTCGTAATGGCGGCCAGGTGGGTTTGTTTGCCGAATATTGCTTCAATAAGCCCGAATTGAGCAAGTGGAGCATCGCACCAGAACTGGTGTTCAGTTCGCAAGGCGGCAAATTCAAGGTCAGCCAGGCCGTGGCGAAAGTTATTGGCGAAAAGTTTGAGTTTCAAGGCATGGCTGCTGCGCTCGATAAGGAACTGGTGATCACCTCAAACTATATCAACATTCCAATTATGGTGAAATACCGCCTGTCGCCATTCTTCAGCGTGGAAGCAGGTCCGCAAGTGGGCTTCAATGTGTATAACAAAATCAAAATCGACGGCGTTGACGGCAATTTAGGCCTCGACCGAGTGAGCCACACCGTGGATTTGGGACTTGGAGCCGGTGCCACATACTACCTCACCGACTATGTGATGTTTCATGTGCGCTACAACATGGACTTCCTCAACTCCTACAAGTATATCGATGACAAAAACGGCAATATCCAAATCGGAGCCTCCTACCGCTTCTAATGCTAATCACCACACACCCACTATAAATCAGTCCACCGCCTCAAAGTAAGACGGTGGGCTATTCTTTTTTTGCACACACAATTATCTGGTTGTTTAAATATTAAATGAAAAAGCACGATGAATAGGGCAGAAATAAATGAAATATTCTTTATTTTTGTAGTTGAAACAATAAAAGGACATAAACATTAAATATAAGTATGAAGGCAATTTTAGTAGCAATGGCAACTTTGCTCGTGTCACTGAGCATGAGTGCACAACAGAACATTTCGTTTCGTGAGGGTAAATTGGTTTCCCCACAAGTAAACAACGACCGCACCGTTACTTTCCGTGTGAATGCCCCTAAGGCAAAGAGCGTGAAGGTGTTGGCTGACTGGGAGCAAAATGGCGGTCAAGGCGTTATGAAGAAAGACAAAGACGGAATTTGGGAATATACCACTCCACAACTCGTTTCTGAAATGTACACCTATCGTTTTGATGTTGACGGTGTTGTAAGCATCGATCCTGTTAACCCATTCACTCGCCGCGATGTGGGCAATGTGTTCAGTATTTTCTACGTTGGTGGTGGCGTTGCCGATGAATATCAAGTGAAGGACGTTGACCATGGTCAGGTGCGCACGGTATGGTATCACTCCAACACAGTGAATGCCGACCGTCGTATGAATGTGTATCTGCCAGCAGGATATGGCAAGACCGACAAGAAATATCCTGTGTTCTACCTTCTCCATGGTAGCGGTGGCGACGAGAACGCATGGCTTGAATTAGGCAACATTTCACGCATCATGGACAACCTCATTGCAGAGGGCAAGTGCGAACCAATGATCGTCGTGATGCCTAACGGCAACTTTGGCAAACAGGCTGCTGCTGGCGAGACTTCTGAAAATCTCAGCTACAAGCCTGTGATGACCAATTTCCTTGCGCACTATAAGGACGGACTTTTCGAATTGGCTTTCCCGGAAATCGTGAATTATGTAGATGCCACATTCAACACCATTCCCGACAAGGCTCACCGTGCTATCGCTGGTCTTTCAATGGGCGGTATGCACACGCTCATGATTACTGCCAACTATCCAGATATGTTCAACTACATCGGTCTCTACTCTTCCGGTGTTGATTTTACGCTGATAGAGAAGGGTGAAGTGCCTGCTTATGCCAACTTTGACGGCAAACTTGCTAAGCTTGCGCAGACTAATCCAAAACTCTACTGGATTGCTTGTGGCAGTGCCGACGGACTGATGCAGGCAAACAAGCAACTGATGGAGCGCATGGCTAAAAACGGTTTGAAATACACATTCCACGAAAGTTCACGCGGTCATCTTTGGAGCAACTGGCGTCAATATTCACTCATGTTTATTCCTCAGCTTTTCAAATAATCTTTTAGAAGTTAGTATAGTTTATTTAGTAAAGTGGCAAGGCGAAAACTTTTGCAGGGTTTACGTTTGATTCGCTTGAAAAAGTGTAGAGCAAGGGGGTATTTGTTGGAAAAAGTGTAATAAGGTTGAATTATTCGCTTAAAAAAATGTTTGTGCGTAATACTTTACCTCTAAATGATACAAAAAAATCATATCCTTACTGGTATATTGTTGAATTTTTTCTTAATTTTACATTCGAAAAGGGTATAACTAAAGGTATTATGCTATGGATATATTAAGTCTCACCAAAGTAACATCATTGTTCATCCTAACTTTAATAGAAAGAGACGATGGACAAAAGAAACAAATTGTGGAGACGCCAACAAATGGCTCGTGTGTTTAAGGCTCGTATGATTCTGTATGCCGCTTATGGTCATTGCATCATTCGTGAGGATGGAAGCTATTATGAGAATCCTCATTGGTTTGAGTTGGCAAAAGACAAATGGGCACAAGTTTACAAAACTACAGGAACTCCGTGTAGTTGCTGCATGTGCAGAGGATTTGAATATGACCGCAAGGAGTATAAGAAAGAAACTTTGCGTATTATTCGGGAATCAATGGAGTAGTATAAAGGAACAGGATAGGAACTAAATCTATGTCACTATGCGCATAGGTTCAGTTCCTTACTTTTTTGTGTAGGGCAAGACTTTATCAAATATTAAAAAAACCACTACCGATATTCAGAATAAGTATCTTGTAATGTATCATAAAATCCCCAGCCACAATCCGATACGCTATCAATAAGTTTTTCAATCCGTTTGTAATAACAGGCTAATAATCCATTGAGAAAGATAAAGCGCATAGCCTTGTCGAAATTTCTCTCCAGTGTTGTATAGAACTGCTCCCACATATCGCCAAATTCAAGTGTGTATTCGCATCCTTGTTCGATATAGAACAACATTAAATCGGCAACAATGGTCGGCTCCGGTTTTAGCTTTTGAAAATCAGAAATGACTTTTCGACATTTGGCAAATGACGGCTTTTTGGAAAATCCACGAGTTGGAAAGAACTCGTTTCGGATAGCTTTCTTGCTCTTTTCTAATTCGGCGTTGCAATTTGGGGCAAGATAAAACTCCAGATAATCTTTTGCCTCTTTTCGCGCATCGTATAGTTCAAGAACAATATCGGTTATCTGCTCTTTTGTAAGTGACAACAAGTGTTTTTTTAGCTTTGCTTTTGACATAGATTGATGTTCAATTGATTGTGTATTTACATTCCTGCTAATTTCCAAACGATCCTTTTTCTTCCATATCTGCTTCCAATTGATATGTTATTAATCCAGCTGTTTTCTATAAACTGAATCCAATGTGTTTCCATCTTTGTCTTTCCATACCAACCAGCCGTTATTGCTGCTACCAATACAGAAATCTGCGGCAGTACTGGGGCTTGAAAAAGTTTTATCCGATGTTAATACCAATATTCCATTCTCATTGGAAGTGTAATCTTGAAGCATCTTTTCTCGTTTTTCTTTCCAATTGAAAGACGGAACCATTGTTTTGGCTGCAGTACTTCCTTTTAGGACTGTAAAGCCATCTGAACTGTAGAAGCCCTTTGCATTGCACCCTCTACCTTTGGTGTAGAATAGATGTTCTTCTTTGGGTTGTGATACTTCAAAGATATTGCAACCGATGAATGATGCCAGAAACTTCACATCTTCGAAAAATTCATCTATTGAGTCTCGTTGATGCTCTGGTAGATTCGGTGCTTTAGGGATTTGTTTATTGTCGCTTAAAACAAAAGTGTTTGCTTTCTTGGCTTCAGCTATCGCTTTATGTTCTAGGTATTGCACATCAGCTTTAGTCATATCGGCATCTTTCGATACGAATATGAGCGCTTTTTGCCAAAACGATTTTTTGCTGTCATGGTCTTTAACACGTTCTTTAAAGTTCTCCGTTTCACCTATATATGCCTGCGGTTTTGTTGATTCATCTTCCCCCAGTAATATGTAAAACGCAGGTTTTTGTAACTTCTCTTGTGTATTCAAATAGGAGAGGTTAGAACGTGGCACGACAAACATTTGGCAAATCTTGTTGCTAATGAATGCGTATTGAGTTCCTTTCGGGTCTCCGTCAATTAAATATGTTGTTACAGTCTTTCCCATAAATATGTCTAAATTAAATTACTTTGAGGTATATTTTTTGGTGTAGGTTTTGCAGAATGGTTTGATGGCGCAGTTGAGGCAGTCGGGCTTTTGGGCTTTGCACACATAGCGGCCGTGTAGCAGAATCCAGTGGTGCGCCTTCCATTGCTTGTCTTCGGGAATGTGTTTTGAAAGCGACTTTTCCACCTCTAATGGTGTTTTGCCGTTGCTGAGCCCGATGCGGTTAGCCACACGGAACACATGCGTATCTACGGCGATAGCGGCTTTTCCGAACGCTTGTCCGAGCATCACGTTGGCGGTTTTACGCCCCACGCCGGGGAGTCGAGTCATTTCTGCTATTGTATTCGGAATCTCGCCGCCAAACTCATTGACGAGCATTCTCGACATGTCCAGTAGGTGCAGGGCTTTGCTGTTGGGGTACGATACGCTTTTCACGAGTGGAAAAATGTCGTCGAACGATGCTTTTGCCATGGCTTCAGCCGTTGGGTATGCCGCAAATAGGGCAGGGGTGACCATGTTGATGCGTTTGTCGGTGCATTGAGCCGAAAGCATCACCGCCACCAGTAGCTCAAAATTGTTGCTGTAGTTGAGTTCTGTGCCAGGATTCGGGTTTTGTTCCTGCCAGTATGCCAAGCAGCCTTCATATCGTTCTTTTAGCGTCATTTCCTTAGATATGGTTTAAACGAAAAATGATGCAACTAATGTGCATCATTTTTCTGTATTGTTTGTTGTGAGCTGTCAGGATCAGAAAAGATAGTTCCCGACAGTTGTTAACTTCTATAAATTAGTGTGCTGCCTCAAATTCGTCGAGGAAGCGAACATCGTTTTCGCTAAACATGCGCAAGTCTTTCACCATATATTTCAAGTTGGTGATACGCTCGATACCCAAACCGAATGCGTAGCCGGTATACACGCTGCTGTCGATGCCGCTTGATTCGAGCACGTTAGGGTCAACCATGCCACAGCCGAGAATTTCCACCCAGCCAGTGTGCTTACAGAAACCGCAACCTTCGCCACCACAAAGCATACATGATACGTCCATTTCGGCACTTGGCTCAGTGAATGGGAAGTAGCTTGGACGAAGACGGATTTTGGTGTCGGCACCGAAAAGCTCTTGTGCAAAGTTGAGGAGCACTTGCTTCAAGTCGGCAAAGCTCACATTCTTGTCGATGTACAATCCTTCAATCTGGTGGAAGAAGCAGTGTGCGCGTGCGGTGATTGCCTCGTTGCGATACACACGGCCTGGGCAGATGATGCGAATAGGTGGTTGCTTCTTTTCCATTGCGCGAACCTGCACAGAGCTGGTGTGGCTACGCAAAATGATGTTGCGCTTCACATCTTTCTCGTCAGCGTTGATGAAGAATGTGTCTTGCATATCGCGAGCAGGGTGGTCGGCGGCAAAGTTGAGCGCGCTGAACACGTGCCAATCGTCTTCCACTTCTGGGCCATCAGCCAATGTGAAGCCAAGGCGTGCGAAGATATCAATGATTTCTTTGCGAACGAGAGAAATAGGGTGGCGTGTGCCAAGCTTTTCTGGCATGGCAGGGCGTGTGATATCTATCTTGTTGGCTTCTTTTGCTTGAGCTTTGAAACCTTCGCGAAGTTCGTTCAACTTATCAGTTGCGAGGTTCTTGAGTTCGTTTAATTTCTGGCCAAATTCCTTCTTTTGATCAGCTGGCACATTACGAAATTCGTTGAACAGGGCGGTCACTTCGCCCTTTTTGCTGAGATATTTGATTCTCAATGCTTCAAGTGCTTCTTCGTTGGCTGCTTGAAGTGCGTTGATTTGCTCTTTTAAAGCTTCAATTCTTTCGAGTAACATATATATTATTATAGTTTTCAACGCAAAATTACAAAAAATCCCTTAATCCGAAAAACTTTTGATAGCCTAATCCCCCACAGCTTATCAAAATTCAATATCTTTGCATTAATTATGCGTACAGATTATTCACAGCAATTCGAAAAACGAGTTAAAGATTTTATCGTGCAGCACCACCTCATGAGTGGTGCTCGGCCTGTGTTGGTGACACTTAGTGGCGGTGCCGATTCTGTGGCACTTCTGCGTGTGTTGCTGGCCTTGGGCTACGACTGTAAGGCAGCGCACTGCAATTTCCATCTCCGTGGCGATGAGTCGAATCGCGATGAGGCTTTTGTGCGCGAGTTGTGCGCTCACTTGAATGTGCCGCTTTTTGTGAAAGACTTCGATGTGCCGGCGTATATGAGGAGCAAGGGTGTTTCGCTTGAAATGGCTTGTCGCGATTTGCGTTACGCATGGTTTAAGGTGCTGCTTCGCGAGCAGGATTGCGGAGTGATTGCTGTGGCACATCATCAGAACGATAATGTGGAAACTTTTTTCATCAACGCCTTGAGAGGGTCGGGAATTGGTGGACTGTCGGGCATCGCCCCAAAAAACGATGCTGTGGTGAGGCCATTACTGTGTGTAACGAGGGGTGAAGTGCTTGAATATCTTGAAGATAACAGCCAAGATTTCGTGACTGACTCCACTAATCAGAAAAATGATGTGAAGCGAAATAAGTTGAGAAACATCATTTTACCCACCATTGAGCAACATTTTCCTGGTGCAGCCGCACAATTGGGCAAAACGGTGCAGCAGGTGCGCTCGTGCGTTTCGCTTTATGATGAACTGATCGAGCAAGCAAGGGCAGAAATCTGTGAGCAGAAAGATGATGTGCTGCTGGTGGACTGTGCCCGCTTGTTAAGGTTTACAAATGCCAATACTTTACTTTTCGAAATTCTAAAACCCTATGGTTTCAATTATGCGCAATGCACCGATATTTTGAAGGCATTTGGCAGTGAGCATGGAGTAGGCAAACACTTCTATTCCTCAACCTTTACTTTAACCATATTACGCAGAAAACTTGAAGTTTTTGTCAATAAAGTAAAACTCGAATGTGCGTACGGCATTAATTTGTGCGACAATTATATATCGCAGCCAATAAAATTGAAAGTAAAAAAAGTTTTGAGTACGCAACACGATTTGAAATCGTGCAATGGTAAAGATGTAATTGCACTTTCATGTGATGTGGAAAATGCCAAAAATGTAGTGGTTCGCCATTGGAAAAACGGTGATAGATTTCGCCCATTTGGAATGAAAGGCAGCAAGCTTTTAAGCGACTTGTTTACAGACCTAAAATTGAGTGAGCGAGAAAAGCAGGAAGTGTGGGTGATGGAGGCTGATGGTGATATTATTTGGGTGATTGGCCACCGTGCATCTGCCTTGTATAAAGTTGGGGCTGACGATGATGCCTATTTTGTGGTATCGTTGTGCATGTAGCGTAGCACTCTGTTGAGGCTTGCTTCGCCTTTCAACAGCACTTTTTTGTCGGAATCAAGCAAATAAAATAGTGGGAGAGTGGGGAGCGAATACGTTTCGTTTTGCTCTATGTCCTGGTTTTTGTTCCAGCCATTTATGATGTAGGTGGGGAAGTTGGTGCTTTTCCATGCCTGCTCATTGTCAAGCGTGTAGATGCCCACAATTTCAAGGCGTTTTTCCGCCACCTTATTTTGTAATGTGGTGCAGGTGTCGAGCCTGTTTTTCACCTTTTTGCACGATTCGCAGTCGGGGTCGTTGAAATAGATGAGTGTGAGCGGCGCAGTGCTGTCGTAGATGTGGTGCGCGCTGCCATCTGTGGTTACATATTCTATATCAGCAGCTTGTGTGCCTATCTGATTCTTCAAAGCATCGGCGAGCAACAGTTTCGGGCGCATTTTGTCGGCTTCCGATAACAGCTCGCTATCGCACACAGTCCTCAGCACTTTCACATATTTTGCTTCGTCGTGCGCTGTGCTCAGCGGATTGCCGAATGTGTCTTCAGCCTGTTCGAGTGCTTGTAGCACCGCTTTTCTGTCGGTGAAGGCACACACTTGCGCGTGGCTATTTGCTATGCAAAAAGCCGCAATAATGGCGAATATGTGGCGCTTATTCATGAAATAACTGCGTTTATCTTGCAAATATAGGCAGAAAACGAGTAATTTTGTATTGTTAAAGCATTAAATAAATGAAAAAGATTGCAAAAACCAATGTCGCAAGGCTTCTCGATCAGGCGAAAATTTCATACTCGCTTGTGCCATACATTGTGGACGAGAACGACCTTAGCGCAGGACATATTGCGGAGCAACTTGGTGAAGACATTGAGCAAGTGTTTAAAACCTTGGTGCTGCGTGGCGATAAAACCGGGCACTTTGTGTGCGTGGTGCCTGGTGAAGATGAGGTGGATTTGAAGAAAGCCGCAAAAATTTCGGGCAACAAGAAAGCCGATTTGATTCCGATGAAGGAATTGCTGCCCACCACGGGCTATATTCGGGGCGGCTGTTCGCCAATCGGTATGAAAAAGCCTTTTCCTACCTATTTCCACGAAACTTGCATTTTGTTCGACTACATTTATGTGAGTGCTGGCGTGCGTGGTTTGCAACTGAAAATCAATCCCGACGACCTTGTGAAATATGTGGGCGCCGCAGTTTGCGACTTGGTTTCGGATAAATAAAAAAGTTTGAGTAAAAATGCGAAATACATTCGGTAATATATTGACGGTCACTACTTTCGGTGAATCGCACGGTGTGGCGATTGGTGGCGTGATTGATGGTTTCCCGGCTGGTGTGAAAATTGATTTTGATTTCATTCAGCGTCAGGTTTCACGTCGCCGTCCGGGGCAGTCGGCTATCACCACTTCACGCAATGAGGCTGATGAGGTGGAGATTCTTTCGGGCGTGTTCGAGGGTGTGAGTTTGGGCACTCCTATCGGCTTTATGATTAGGAACACCAACCAACATTCGTCAGACTATAGCGACATTGCCAAGTGCTACCGTCCGTCACATGCCGATTTCACTTATCAAACCAAGTATGGCATTCGCGATTATCGTGGCGGCGGACGCTCATCGGCGCGCGAAACTGCCGCTCGTGTGGTGGCTGGTGCCTTTGCCATGCAAGCGTTGAAGCAACTGGGGATTGAGGTGACGGCTTACACTTCACAAGTGGCCTCAATAGCCGTGGATTCGTCCTATCAGTCGATCGATTTGTCGGCAATCGACAACAATGCAGTGCGATGCCCCGACCAAGAAAAGGCCGATGAAATGATTGCCGCCATCACCGATGCTAAGGCGAAAGGCGACACGCTTGGTGGCGTGGTGTCGTGTGTGGTTAAGGGTGTGCCTGCTGGCTTGGGCGAACCTGTTTTCTCGCGCCTCAATGCGCAACTGTCGATGGCTATGATGTCGATAAATGCGGCTAAGGGCGTGGAGTTTGGCTTAGGATTTGATTTTGTAAATCATCGTGGTAGCGAGGTGATTGACAGTTTCGTGAGTGATGGCGGAAAAGTGCGCACTACCACCAACTATTCGGGTGGCATACAGGGCGGTATTAGCAATGGTGAGGACATTTACTTTAATGTGGCGTTTAAGCCTGTGGCTACGCTTCTGCAAGATGTCCCCACTATCGACATGCATGGAAATGCCACCGTGTTGCACGCTAAAGGCCGTCACGATCCATGCGTGGTGCCAAGGGCTGTGCCCATTGTCGAGGCGATGGCGGCGTTGGTGATTTTGGACAACTATTTGCTAAATCGTACCGCCAAGATTTGAAACAGCCTAAACTATATCGCACTTATTCCGACTTTTTGAATGAGCATTTCGCCTTTCGGGTGCAGAAATTGCCCATCGATGCAGGATTCACATGTCCTAATCGTGATGGCACTAAAGGGGTGGGTGGCTGTATTTATTGCAACAACCAGTCGTTCAACACCTCTTACTGCAATTCGGCCTTGAGCCTGACGGAGCAACTGGAGCGTGGAAAGCGGTTTTTCTCTGGAAAATATGAGGGCATGAAGTTTCTCGCATATTTTCAGTCGCACACTGGCACACACGCCTCGTTGGAGCGACTCAAGGCTCTGTATGCCGAGGCTGTTGCCGTTGATGATGTGGTGGGGATTGTGATTGCCACACGCCCCGATTGCGTGTCGAATGAGCTGTTGGACTATTTGCGAGAACTTCAGCAGCGTTGTTTTGTGATGCTTGAATATGGTGTGGAAACACTCCACGATAGCACCCTCCAGTTCATCAACCGCTGTCACGACGCTGCCACTTCTGTGTCAGCCATCAAGCTTACGCACGAATATGGCATACCGCAATGCACCCACTTGATACTTGGCTTGCCCGGCGAGTCGCAGCGCGATATGCTCCATACTGTAGATGTAATATCCTCATTGCCAGTAGATGTGGTGAAATTCCACCAGCTGCAAGTGGTGAAAGGCACGGCACTTGAAAAAATGCTCAATTCTGGACAAATTGCCGACTTCCGATGCTTCACTTTAGATGAATATTTGGCACTGTGTGGCGAAGTGGTGAAGCGGTTGTCGCCAAAAATCGCCATTGAGCGATTCGTTTCGGAGTCGCCAGCCGACATGCTCATCAGCCCGAAATGGGGCATCAAGCCCGATAAATTCAAGTCGATGCTTGAAAAATACCTCATTCAGCATCATATTTCTCAGCAAAATTCATGAAAAACGCAAAAAAATCGCCCAATAAGTGTTGGAAATTCATTTTCATTTCTTAAATTTGCAATAGAAATAAGGGGTATTAGCTCATCTGGTAGAGCGCAACACTGGCAGTGTTGAGGTAAGCGGTTCGAGTCCGCTATACTCCACAACAAAAAAACGCGACCCACTCCAGGCCGCGTTTTTATGTCATATATGTGCCGTAAGTATTAACGCTCGATAGATTCTTTGATGCAATCTACGATGTAGCGAACATCATCGTCGGTCACGCAAGGTCCAGTAGGCAGGCACATACCTATTTTGAAAATGGCTTCGCTCACACCGTTGGTGTAGGCTGGTGCGTTTTGGTAAATAGGCTGCTTGTGCATAGGTTTCCACACAGGACGTGCTTCAATCAGTGCTTTGTCAAGCCAAATGCGCATCGCTTCCACATTCCTGTTAGGCTGACACTCGGTGGTGATGGGCTTGGCGATATGCACCACGCCGCCAGCACCGCCCACTGCGCCTGCAATGGCTTTGCTATAGGCTTTATCTTCACCTTTCACACGCAATTCTGGATCGATGGTAATGGCAGTCAGCCAGAAGTTGGAATCGTATTTCCCGCAGGTTGGCTGGGTGTGCACGTGTATCCCCTCCACATCTTTCAGCAGTTCCTCATACAGTGCCTGAGCGTGACGGTGGTGAGCCAAATGCTTGTCAGCAACCGTCATCTGCCCACGGCCTATGCCAGCGCAAATATTGCTCATGCGGTAGTTGAACCCAATCTTCTCGTGCTGATAGTAGGGATAACTCTCGCGATACTGTGTGGCATACATCATAATCTCACGCCATTGCTCATCGCTGTTCGTGATCATAGCACCGCCGCCGCTGGTGGTAATCATCTTATTGCCATTAAACGACAATATGCCCAAGTGACCGAATGTGCCGAGCATTTGCCCTTTATATTTCGATCCGAATCCTTCAGCCGCGTCTTCAATTACAGGTATCTCGTATCGATTGGCAATCTCCATGATGCGGTCGCAATCGTAGGGCATACCGTACAGTGCCACTGGAACAATCGCCTTTGGCTTACGCCCGGTTTTCGCAATTCTGTCCACAATTGCCTTTTCAAGCAAATCGGGGTCCATATTCCAAGTGTCGGGCTCCGAATCCACAAAAACAGGAGTGGCGCCTAAATATGTGATAGGGTGTGATGAGGCGCAAAAGGTGAACGATTGGACAATCACCTCGTCGCCAGCTTCCACGCCACACTCCACCAATGCAAGGTGAACGGCAGCCGTGCCAGAGGCAAGTGCCACAATACGCTTATTTTCACCAATAAACTCCTCAAGAGCCTTTTCAAACCCATCGACATTCGGCCCCAAAGGCACAACCCAATTGGTATCAAAAGCCTCTTTCACATATTTCTGCTCCATGCCCTCCTCCGACATGTGAGCCAAACACAAATAAATTCTTTTCCTTTCCTTCATCGTGAAGAAATTATATATATCAAATTCGTAATTATTTTTTTATGAGCAAATAGAGTTTAGATGAGAGGAAAATCATCACTCATAAGGTCACTTTTCTTGGTAATGACAACTTCGTCATACATCATCATCACAATATCCTCTTCATATTCCCCAACAATACTTTTGTTCTCAATTCCCTGAATGTTGTTGAGTATGAGTTTGATGAAATCAACGCCTGCACCATAGGCATGGAGATAAGCTCCACCAAATCGGGGGTTAATCTCATTGAGATAATATTCTCCGTCCTTCATAAAGAAATCCATGTCGCAGGGGCCATTTAATTCCAACACAGAGCATACTTCCTCTATGAAATCGAATAGTTTTTGGTCCTTGAATGAGATAGTCTTATTTGCTCCGCCCACACGAGTCTCTATTTTCTTTTTAGTGAAGGCCGCTACAGGTTTGTGGCTGATGCAGTCGACATACACATCTGCATCGCAGTCGCCTCCTGTCATCAACTCTTGAATAATGTAGGTGAATTTGCCATCTTTAAACTTAGCTTCAGCCTCTTCCCAGGAGTTTACCTTTCCAATACCTACACTGCCACTGCCGTTGATAGGCTTCATAAACACTGGGAAGCTTATCTCGCCTTTTTCCAGTCCGTTTTTAAATCCATCTAATGAGTTGTAAGTGAGTATTGTTCTTACACCTTTATCATGAAGATACTTGAACATTTCATATTTGTCATAACATAGGCGAGCTGTCCAGTCGGCTGGGCACAAAGGAAGAATGCCTTTTGATAGCAAGTCTTCTCTATTTTTTGCCAGTATCTCAATCTCTGGATCAATTAATGTAGTTATGGCCTTTACTTTGCTTTTTTCGCAAATATCTAAAACATGCTCATAATATGAGGGATCATCAATCCTTGGCACAAGATATGTTTCATCGGCCATGAATAATGCTGGTGCAACAGGGCTCATATCTGTTGCCACAATTTTACCACAACCGTTCATCGATTTGCGGAAGTCTTTAAGTAGGGTCGCTCTTCGACCACAACTACAAAACATGATATTATCCATTGTTTTGTCTCAATTATATATTTGTTATTTAAATTTATTCTTTACTATATGCTCTTGCGCTGTCCATTTTTCGCGAATCAGCTCAAAACTATCTTCATTTTTGATATAGATGTTGGGTATGTATCTAATAAACATAGGACTTAAACACATCGTGTATGCCCCAACATTGTTGTAAACAATTCTATCGCCAACGCTTAGCAATGGTTTGTCTTTTAATGTGTGCATACGGTCGTATTCAAGGCATGTGCAACCACTTACAATTTGTTCCTTTGCTATATCACGATTTTTGTTGTCGTCCACAGTTTCGCATAGATATGTGCTCTTTTTGAAAAATGGGTCAATGTCGTTTCTGCTACCATTTGTAGTTATAAACCAGAGTTCCTTTTCCACATGCTTCACATCAATCACCTCACTTATAAATGAGAAGCATGATGCCACAAGAGCATTTCCTGGCTCAACGATTACGCATAAATTTTGCATCTCAAATTTTGACAATACATCGTAAAACGCATCGCTATATTGTTGGTAAGTGGGTTTGTTTGGAAATATTCCGAAAAATCCACCGCCCACATCTAAATAATTGATGCTTAAGCCATACTTCTTGATGGTCTGACAAGCATACTCTATGGATTTTTTATAGAATCTTACACTTCTACTGTGGGTGGTCCTGTGAATATGTAGTCCTGCCAACTCCACGTTGTCTATTTGTTCGATGAATGAAAGTGCATCTTTCAGTTCTTCAGTTTCATCAGAAAAACCAAATCTGCTGTTGTCATTTTCACCGTCGGCATCTTCTGGTGAGACTTGCGATATATTGATATTTACGCGTAGCCCAACATTGTATTTTTTATCATGGGGCAGTTCCTTAAGCCATGAAAGTTCTCTTTTCGTTTCAATATTTACTATCGCACCATGAAGGATAGCATCTATAAATGTTTCTTTCGACTTCAATGGGCCATTGTAGATGATGTTGCCTTTGTCGAATCCACATGCCAGTGCCAGTTCGTATTCGTCAGAAGAAACAACCTCGGCATAAGCACCAAGTTTTCCTGCACACTTTAGACAGAAAGGAACAGAGTTGGTTTTTACTGAATATCCAACTATTGTGTTCCCGAACTTGGAGTTTAAAGCCTCTTGAAATCCACAAACACTTCTTTCTAATTCCTTGGGGTCAAGAATAAAGCAAGGAGTGCTTAAATCATTAATTTTTTCCATTAAATAGGGGTGTTGTGAACTGCTTGTTCTCTACGTTATCGTTTTCTATGTCTTTGCGCAATACCACTTTTTTAGCTGTGGTCCAAACTACTTTCACATCAGTAATGAAAGAGATGTGGTCAACATACCAGACATCGAGTTCAAATTTCTTTGTCCAACTTAAATTGTTTCGACCATGACACTGTGCCCAACCCGTGATGCCAGGCCGCACGTCGTGTCGCCGCGATTGTTCTGCGCTGTATAATGGCAAATATTGCATTAAAAGTGGGCGAGGACCAATAATTGCCATATCGCCTTTCAGTACATTTATTAATTGTGGCAATTCGTCAATACTTGTGTTTCTGACGAATCGACCGAATTTAGTTATCCGTTGTACATCTGGTAATAGTTTGCCATCAGACCCTTTCTTCTCGTTCATAGTTTTGAACTTGATAATCTTGAATGGCTTGCCCTTGTATCCGGGCCGCTCCTGTAAGAAAAATGCACCAGCTCCCTCATTGAAAATCAGCAGCAGAATGGTCACAATCAACAGAAATGGCCAAATCATCAATAGCACGCAAAGCACTACGAAAAAATCAATTATGCGTTTAAAAAAATGCTTATACATTTATTATTTTATATCTAATTTGGTCAATAATGTCAATAAGTAGATTTGAATGATGGGTTTCGTTCCATTTTTTCAATTCTTCTCTATTTCTAATACTTCTAAAAAATCCTTGTTGTTGACCCTTGGGATTATAATTGAGAAATTCTCCTTTATCCATTGAGTCTACTGTATTCATCTCCTCGTTTGATAACTCAAAATCAAAAATGTTGATATTTTCTGTAAGGTGTGGTGTAAACCAAGTTTTAGGAATCATAATAATGTTTTGTTGTAACATCCATCTTAATACGATTTGAACCACTGACTTGTTATGATTTTTTGCGATTTCTAATAATCTTGCATTTTCGAGTATTTCTTTTCTTGGAGAAACGGAACGAAAATGGCTGAAAGTGGACATTGCTTGTACTGCAATACCTTTCTCTTTGCAGAATGAAATTAAATCTTTTTGCGTATTTAATGGACTGATCTCGAATTGATTAATAGCAGGCGTTATGTCGGTGATTTGAGAAAGAGCATCTAAATGAGGTTGCAAAAAATTGCTTACTCCGATAGCCCGAATTCTACCAGCATTATATAGTTTTTCCAATTCTCTCCAAATTTTATCTGTGTTGGGATAAGGATAATGTATTAAGAAAAGGTCAATATAATCTGTTCCTAAATTGTCAAACGACTCTTGTATTACTTTTTTTATACTTTTGCCATTTGGGATATTTAAAATGCTTTTTTTCCCATAGTGGTATTGTCCTCTGGTGAGAGCTGCTGCACTAACTTTTGTGGTTATAAAAACATCTTCTCGTTTTATGCCATTTTCTTTTAAAGCTAAGCTAATAGCTTTTTCATTATTATATTTCCAAGCTGTATCAAACATGCGATACCCCAGTTGATATGCACATCCTATAGCACGCGTCAACTCATAATTAGGTATAAGAAATGTTCCTAAACCTAACTGTGGCATCATTATTCCATTATTTAGTTGTATATAATTCATAAACCAAGTCCTTTCATTATCTGTGAAAAATAACCATAACTGCCAACAAATTCTATCATGTCTAAGTCAGGCATATGATTTCCTTCTATTATTAGTGGACCATCTTCCTTGATTGCAATGTCCCATCCTATATATCTGCATTCAGGAATTTTTTTCGCAGCTTTAATACATGTTTCTTTTACATCTGACCAAAAAGGTATCTGTTTTCCTAACATGCAGATATCAGTGTTGGGATGAATGTATGAAGTTAAACCATTTGAGGCATAATATGGAGATATGATGTAGCCATGTGCTTTATCTATTTCGTATGCACAACCTCCTTGATGAGAATTATCAACTATAGAAGATCCAACTCCAGCTCTTACAACGGTTTTAACAATAGATACTTCCCCTGTTTTATTATTCATTACTGTGTAAACACGAATCGTATTAACAGACTTATTGCCAAACACCATTTCGTGGTGTTGGATAATGTTTTCTTCTATTAATATATCAGAAGATTTATATTTCTCAAATAGCGTATTTATTTCATCGCTGTTTTTGGGCATATTTTTCAGCATGATTCCGTTTCCTTCAAGACCATTCATTGGCTTTATGATAGCTTGTCTATGTTTTTTGCAAAACGATTCAAAATCAGAAAAACTCATTTGCTTTGAATATAGCCATTCACGTCTGATAAACTCTTTGAAAAAAGTGTTAAAATCAACCTTATTGCATAGATAATGTATGTGTGATGGGGCATTTACTGTCGAAACGATTTTACACCAATGCCTATATGTGAATATTTTCTTTCTTTCAAAACGGCTTCTCTTGTGGAAATTTCCTACTATATAGTGATTTAGAGCACAACCATATTTGAAACGTGTCCAAATGCTGTCTATTAATAGTAAAGTGCTGTTACAGTTTTCTTCGGCAGCGAGCTGTTTTATTGCTTTCTTGTATTTAGTAAAACCATTTAGAATGCTCATTATATTATTTAAAAGAAGATTCGTTATTAATCAAGAAAAAAACATGAATTAGGCATTTAATGCCCTTATTACATCAAAGTATGCTCCAGGACTTCCGGTGCTTTCTAAGGTGAATATTCCTGGGTTGTGATTGCCCTCTATAAGTTCAACACCTTTTTCTGTAAATGCCACGTCCCAACCTATAAACCGGCATTGTGGAATTTTTTCTGCCGCTGTTTTTACAACATTGATTGCAAGTTTCCAATTTGGTATTTGAAAACCTAACAAACATTTGTTTGACCCTGGGTGGTAGATTAAATTATAGTTACCCCCTTTAATCCCTTTGTGGTCAATAATCCCCGTAGAGAGATCAATTTCATATAGCACTCCTCCTGCAGAATAATTGTCAACCACAGAGTCACCAACCCCAACTCTTAAACCAGCTCTAATTACATGTGCTTTCCCGCTTTTATCTAAGACTGTCAGAATTCTTGCAGAGTTAACAGAAGTATTATTAAAATACATCGCTGGATGTTGTTTAATTACAGTTTCAATCAAGAAACTTCCAGAAGCTAATTCTTCGTATAATTGGTTGACATTTTCTTCATGTACTCGAACTTTTCTAATTCCTTCTCCTTCCTGTAGTGATAGAGGCTTTATAAATAACTCGTGGTTTGATTCTATTAATTTTTTGAAAGAGTCTTTGTTCATATCTCTGGAGTAAAGCCACTCTCTTTCAATATAATCTTTAAAAAAAGTATTAAATTCAAGTTTGTTTACTAATATATATGTATACTCCCTATCATTAGCTATCTGTATGACCTTTTCAAGGCGTCTTTGAGTAAATGAGCGTTTTCTGGTCAAGACCCCCATTTTGTAAAAATCCCCATTAACATATTGATTTATTAGGCATCCGTAGTGTAATAAACACTTGAAGTAGTCTTGATACAACCACCACAAACTAATTCCTTTACGCTCGGATAGTTTTTTTAATTGGTTATGCACCTTTGATAAATAAGCGAAATATTTTTTCATGTGTGTTGTTTAAATTCTTTTTTATTCTTCGTAATCTTCTTTTCTGCCCCATAGCTGTGCCATAGGTTCTGTATCCATTTCGTGCTTAAAGTCGCGAAGCTGGTCAAGATAGCTGTATTTTGGGCGATATGACGGGAAGTCGCCAAAAGTCTTACTCATGTCAAAGGCATTTTCAAGTGGGTCGGGCTTGTTTGGCACATAGATAACCTCTGATGGATTGTCCTTTGGCGAGAACACTTCAATTATGCCCTTGATTTGCTCCTCAAGCGTCACTTGCCATCCGTTACCTAAATTATAGCATCCACCTTCTTTGTCGCTTTCAATGCAGGTCTGCACCATGCGCACGAAATCTTTGATATACACCATTTCTTTCGCTTTCTTACAGTTGCCCCATATCTCAATAGGCAAACTTTTGCTTGCTCTGTCCATTAGCATACGGAATGGCATCATTCTGCGTTTAAAGTCGGCATAATGATATGCGTTTGGATGATACTGATAAATGGTGAAAAAGCGAAGAGCAAAGAAATGAATGCCATATTCAGCTTTGTAGTGTTCCATCAAGTCGACAGCTGCGTTTTTAGCAATCGTGTAGATAGCATGATCCCCTGTGAGAGGGAAGTGGCGAGGAGCATCACACGGTATCACCATACCATTGTTGTGATATTTTGCCATATCTGAAGGTGTTTGTGGAAACACAATCTTCTTGCAGTTCACTGTTCGCATCCAGTTCAGCACATTCAGAGTGCCGATAGTGATGCTTTCAAACAAATCAATGGGGTCGAAAGCATATCGGCTGGGAAGTGAACTCGCAAAATGCGCCACAGCATATATGTCATCTTTCGGAAGAATATCAAAGGCCTTAGGGTCTTTAATATCAACGCTGTAGTACGACATTCCACGGTCGGCAAAAAAGTTATTATCATTTTTTCTGTGGCCTACAGCAATCACATCATATCCCTGCTCCTTCATGTGAACAGAAATATACGCGCCTAAATTGCCAGTGGCTCCAAAAACAACTATTTTCTTCATATTCATTTTTTTAGTTATATCCATTGAAAGGCTCCATTGTGGCATTTCCTTCTTGGGTAATACCGTCGCGATTGAGCACGGTTTTTATTGTGCTGATAATTATTTTTATGTCGGTCAGAAAAGAGCAGTTGTCCACGTACCACACATCGAGCTTAAATCTTTCTGTCCATGAAATACCATTTCTGCCGTGGCACTGTGCCCAACCGGTGATACCAGGGCGCACATTATGTCGGCGGGCTTGTTCGGTACTGTATAGTGGAAGATAATGCACACGCAATGGACGTGGACCAATCAGAGCCATGTCGCCCTTTAGCACGTTGATGAGCTGAGGTAACTCGTCGATAGAAGTGGAACGCACAAATTTGCCAACTTTTGTCAAACGCACACTATCAGGCAAGAGATTGCCCTCGGCATCGCGCTCATCGCTCATTGTCTTATACTTGATAATTTTAAAAATTCTCCCATTTAACCCTGGACGCTCTTGCAAGAAAAAAGCCCCAGCCCCCTTATTAGCAAAATGCAACCAAATAGCGACAATTAAAAGAAATGGCCAAATCACAAGAAGCGCAACAAGTGCTATGCTGAAATCGATTATCCGTTTAAAGCAATGCTGATACATTCTTACTTCAGTATTTTCTTATAGAAAGACCCCCATGCTTCGCTTACCAATTTACTGTCGAATAGATTGAAAACTCTCTTGCGTCCAGCTTCACCATGCGACATTCGAAGTGTGGGATTGTAATAATATCTTTTCATACACTCATATAGTTCAATAGGAGCGTTAATATGGCATTGGAGTCCTGTTTCATTAGGTGCGCTTGCATCACATACTCCATAGGCATCTGTCGTGATTACTGGCAGTCCAAGAGCTTGCGCTTCAATCACGCTCATTCCAAAACCTTCTCGCCAAGTGGGTAACACAAAGACGTCGCCTCCTTGAAGAGCATCGTAAGGTGTTCGGGTTATGCCAGGATAAAAAAAGTTTTCACCTTTTTTTATGTTTGAGAAGTGGCTTGCCTTTTCATTATAATTTTCCTCGTCACTACCATAGAGAAGTAATTTGGCGTTAGGGCATTCTGGTATAAGAAGGTTGAAGGCCTCATATAGTTCGCCAATTCCTTTGTCGTGGTTTAACCTACCGAGAAATATAAATATCACATCGTTGTCCTTAAAGCCGAATTTGGCGCGTTCGGTGATGCGCACCTCATTTGATATGTTGAATTTCTCAAGTTTTACGCCACAAATTGATCCGTGGGCAAGTACTTGGCTACTTCTTTCTTTTACCACACCCTCTTTGATGAGAAATTGGCGTTGACCTTCTCCGTCAACGAGAATATGATTGTCGAGCGTGGCTATCATTTTGTCCATCATTTTTAGAGCTATTCGCATCACCCCCTTACGAGTTGCCCACACTTGACCAGTGTAGATATGAATGCGCACTTTTATTCCGACTAACCACGAAGCCCAAGCTGTGAGCAGTCCTGCTTTAGGTGTGACGGAATGTACAGAATCAAACTTCTCTTTCTTGAAAATTTTGTATAGCTTCCAAAGTGCTTTAAGGTCTTTTTTTACACTTATTTCACGACGGATAGGAGCATTGATGAAATTGATTTTCATTTCCTTGAAGCATGACGCATTATAGCCCTTTGGAAAATTTGCAATCAACGTCACGTCATATTCTTGAGTGAGCACTTCAAAATGATTGGTCAAAAACGCCTCGGCTGAACCAGGAATAGCTACCACAAAAGCAATTTTCTTTTTTGTCATATTCTATTTCTTTATTAGAGGTGATATGATTTTGTTAGCGACGATGGAAATATCTATAAATCCACTGTGGCGCAAAATATTTTAGAATGGGGGCGATAGTGAATATTTGATACCACAAGGGTAAACCTATCATATTATAACCTTTATGCTTAACGTATGCTTCGTTGCGACGAGTAATCCAATTACGCCGACCGACGGCATTACGGTCATCACGCATTTTGTACAGGCACTTGTTAAGCATATATAATTTGTGACCTGCTGCATATACTTTAAACCAAAGATGATAATCTTCTACTCGAAGTAGATTTTTGCTTACCGAATAACCACCGACCGACTTTATTACATCGGTGCGCGACATTGATGGCGCATGACAAATGGGCGTGCCATGTACAAAGTCTTTGGCTTCCACCTCTCCTTTACCTTTGCCCCAACGGAATTCGCCATTTTCGTCAAAATATATCATAGGTGTGCTCACCACGGCATATTCTGGGTGCTCGTCGAGAAATTTGATTTCTTTTTCAAATCGAGTGGGGAGGCTGATGTCATCGCCGTCCATGCGTGCGCAATATTCCGTGTCGGCATACTCCAAGCAGTGGTTCAGTGTGTAGTTCAATCCCATGTTGCGCTCGTTCTTGATTACAATCACATTTTCGTGCATTCTTGCATTTTCTTTTGCAATCTTCAAAGTGTCGTCTTTGGAACCATCATCACACATGACGATTTTGAAATTTTTATAGGTTTGGGCATATAGCGAGTCGAGTGCTTCTTGAAGTGTGGGTGCACAATTATAGATGCCCATAAGAACTGTGATTCGTGCCATATTTAACCTTTTTTATAACTATTGTGGAGTTATGAGTAATATACAAATTCCATGAAAATGGTGAAGGCAAGATGAGCAATGAATATTTTTGATACAACTTTGTATCGATTACCTCCCCAATTTCCATTGAGTAAAGGATAAATCAGAACAATGGGGTAGATTAACCAAGAAAGATATGCAATGCGATTGGTGAATGGTGCATACATACAGAGCATCCATATAGCATTGGCTGTCAAATACACTTTCAGTAGCAAATCATACATCGTTGATTGTATCCGATGCTTGTATATGGCATGAAATCCCACCAGCACAGGCATAAAAGAATAAACTACAAAATCGATGCGGAAGCCACTTTTACCTCCCCAGTCACTATTTGTGCTACTCAGATATTCCGCACCCGATTCATCGGCTATACCTGCAAACATGTCTTGGAAAAAAGTAACTCTGGTCAATGCGCATATCAAGCAAAAAATCCACAGCCAGAAATAATGTTTTGGGTTTTTCCAGAGCACAGCTATTATAAAGGCTGCAATTGGCATTGTCATACTGTGATGTAAACCAAGTGTGATGGCCATAAGTGGAATGCACACTTTCCAGTTTCGGTAGAATGACAATGCTAAAATGAATACTGATGCCGCAGCACCTGCTTTGATGCCGTTTGTGGCGTAGCTGAAAGTGGAAAAAGCACCAAGAAAGGTTAAATAGGCTATTGCAATGTCTGCTTTGAAAAGTCTTTTGATTCCCCAATAGGCGCAACCGAAATAAATGGCGGCAATCAATACAAAGAAGAATGTTGTGCCCAAATTGATAGACCCTACAAAAGCAAGTAGATTATCAAAAACGAAATTTTCGGCAGACCAATCCCATTGGAATGGCGTATCCTCATAAAAAGCATGATAGTAATCTATGTAATTCATCATGTCCACAAATACAGAACTTGCTGGTCGGAAACCGATGAATATAACCATAAAAAGCATCAACCAAAATGCACTACTATTCCTTTTCTGACTCTGGTAAAATGTTGTGGAAGAATCAGAAGCCCTATATCGATACCTATGGTAAACAAAGAATGACAAAACTGCCACTATAAATAGATATATTGAATAATACGCTCCAGCTATCATTTTCTAAAGGTCATTATGTTTATACACTTGTTGATAAATTTCACGCCAAATCGTCGTGCCAATAGATTTTTCAACAAGTGCAATTTATATCTTATTGTATTATGGTTAATCCAAGAGCAGTCGTATAAATGAATACTTACTGTTCGATCTGTGATATTTAATTTATTTGCTTGCGTGTGGTCCATCGGACATAACACATCAGCGGGGTAAATCCACACTCCTGCCACTTCTTGAGGTTCGTCGTTGTTGTCATTCAACCCATGGCTTAACAGAGTTTCAGTTGTGTAGCTTACAATGGTTTTTGTGTTCAATGTGCCATCTTCGTTTTTGAATGTAAGGGAGTCGTAAGATTTTAAAAACTCTTTATACAGTTCAAGTCCAGGAATGGCTCCGATGCCAAGACCTGGGGCAACTCCAAAACCATTACCGTTATAAGATGTCCCACAAATATTTTTAATAAATGCCCCTTGTTCACGTCCCATAAATGGCCCTCTTTCTAAGATGTCGTCAAAGGGTTTGATTACTTCCACATCGGTGTCGAAATAAATACCGCCGAAGTGGTAGAGAATCCAAAAGCGTGCGTAGTCGCTTACGAAGGCGTATTTTTTTGCTTCGTAGGCCTCTGCTGTGTAGGAAATGATGTTCACATCAAAGTTGTCTTCGTTCCACTCCTTTATTTCGTAGTCGGGGAAGAATTTTTTCCAGCTGTTGATGCATTTAATAGCTGATTGCGGCAAAGGGTTGCGCCCAAACCAGCAATAATGAATTATCTTAGGTATCATAGATTAACCACGTATTATTTTTAACCACGAATCACTCGAATCTCACGAAAATTGATGTTTTATAAAAAACGTTGATTATTTTTTGAAACGAAGGCGTTCTAATAGTTTGTTTGCAAACTGGTAAAAAAATGGTTTTTTGTCATCTTTAAAATAGTATAAAAAACCATCAACGCCTTTGAAATCTGATAGCCAATTCATAAAAGATTGGTCTTTTTTTATTAATCCTGAGAAATGGATTCCTTCCCAAATATATTTTTTTGATTTTGTTATAGGCGAATAATTTTTCTTTTCAAATCCGCATAAGTCCTGATAATGCAAGAATGGCAAATTAACCCCACAATGAACAATAAAGGAGTTTTCACCATCGTTTCGAAAGTTTATTTCTGTAAAGTAAATCTTATCGTCAGACTTGCAGTGCATGAATTCTACGGAAAACAACCCCACATAACCGATTTCTGCTAAAAGTTTTTTTATTTTGAGGACCTCAATAGTAATTTCAGAGTCTAATGGCTCAATATAGCTAACAGTAGATGTGTCCTGAAGATATCGATTAAACTTTACCATTCTATTGGAGAGCGGTATGTAGATTTCGTGATTCTTATAAGCGCATCCCATTATATCGTATTCGTAATCTTTGTCGATATATTGTTGAACTATTACTTCAGAAGAAAAATTAATTTTATTCTTCAATATCTCATTTAGTTCTGCCTTATCTTCGGCGATGTGTATATCGCGTTTATCGCCCTCGCAACTAACTAAGGGTTTCACAATACAAGGATACACCATTATATCTGGTGCCTCACCATCTTTTTGAACCCTTATAGATAGGGGGACATTTAAATTGAATTCTTTTGCAATTGATATTTGGTTTTGTTTTTGCATATAGAACTCGAAGCCCTTTTCTCCTACGATATGCTCAAACAGAAACTTACCTCTAAGCCGTGATGAGCTTTTCTCAATGGCTAATGCTGCTCCATCTCCTGCCGGAAAAATCACAGCAGGCTCTTCGAAAAGATATTTTTCACTTATTATGTCAATACCTTGTTCGAAATTTGTTACATTAACAATTTCTTTAGCATATTTACTTTTGCTAATTAGGACAGATTCTTTACAGTCCAAAACAGCTATTACATACACGCCTTCCCGTCCAAGGCTTTGCACTAAGCCAAGAGCATTGACTGCGTCACTCCCTAATACTATAGCTTTGTTCATTTCCTAGTTCGTATTTTGAAATACAAATCGTGTAAAAATTTACTTCCGTATTTGTAACCATCAATTATGACCTTGTCTTTAAATACATTATAAGTATGAAAACCTTCTGGATATAGCTTGGTTGGTGGTGGTAGTCGTTTTATTTCTTTTAGTGTTACACGTCCATTAATTGCTGTTAGTTCTTGGAATGACACTCCTTCCCCATAGTCTTTGTTACAAACTTGAGCAGGACTAATCATTTTGCCTTTCCAATTAAAAACATTTCCTGCTCGGCGTGCAATATTGTCATCAAATTCTATTGACTGTGTAAGAGTGTAGCCTGATAGTGGAGTCTTGCTTCTATATACATTAAGTACGTTGCCGTTGCAATCCTTTCCGACAGTGGCAAACAAATAATGAGCACCATCTATCTCTGTGATAGTGGCATCTGCGAGAGGAAAATCAGATAGTATTCCACATTGCTTTAGGTCTTGTCCGTACTTATAAACTTTTGTGTTACCTGATTTCGCATTTTCTGGATATACATATTTTTGTCCGTCGACAATTATCGGATTTGGGAATGAAAGATGCGTAGATAAGTCAAGTATAGTTTCATTTTTAACTAATCTGCAAGTGTCTTTATCGATAGTAAGTCTTGCAAGTCGTCCAAGCCGAGTGGCGTAAATAAATTCTTCCGCTAATACTATGTAGTGATGTTCAGTTTCGTCAATTATAAAAGGATCAGCAAACCATCTATCTTTATAGTCGTGCTTCATCCATTTTATGTTTTTCGGTTCTAAGTCATTTCCGATGTCGGCAATGGCTATATTCCAGATTTGATAAACATATTTATTCAATAGTCTTCTTATCAATTTCATTTTTCAATAAGTTCATAAATTTTATCCACTTCTGATTCGTTGCCATAGTCGTGGGTTTTTAGGTGGGCGATGATACGTTCTTGAAGGGACTTGTCGCAAATCACTTCTGCAAGACCGTGAGCGCAGCCTTCGTTGTCCATCGGCACGATTACTCCGTCGATGCCCGAACGAATTTGGCTAGGAGCTGTGGGGTAGTTGGTCACCACCACTGGTTTGCAGAGCATTTGCGCCTCACGCACGGTCACGCTTTTGCCCTCGTAGCGTGATGGCTGCACATAAATGTCGCAAGCTTTGATGTATGGATAAGGATTGCTCCGCTTTCCGAGTAAGATAACATGCTCTTCCATTCCTGCCTCTTTGATTTTCTGGCGAATTAGTGCCTCGTCGCCACCATAACCGATGATATACCACTTCACATCAACACTATTATCCCCCATTTTACGGCAATTATCAGGCACGTTATCATAATTTTTGGCTTCTGAGAATCGGCCAATACTAAGTAGTTTCGTCATTTCTTCTATAAGTTTTTTACAGATGTCGGCTGCATTTTCAAAATTTTTCTGCTCGCTGTATCTGCCTATCGACAGGAGGATGAGTTTTTTATCCCCCCCACACATAAGTTCAGAAGACACATCTTCGAGTTTTGCACGCTTGCGAACGAAAGCAGGGGAGAGGATATTTTCAATTTCCATGATTTTGGGGGCAAGCGTTGGAAAAACCTGAAGAAACGTTCTTGTTACATCATTAGATATGGAAGCAATATAATTATAAGAGCGCCAAATTGGACGTTCAACATTTTTTGCAATTGGATATATGGTATAATCAGTGTGTATCCAAGCTATTTTTTTCTTTGCCACTACTTTGTTTTTCACATAAGTATGTGGAGTTAGAAAACTTATAGCGAGATCATATTTTTTTTGAGGGCAAATAGTTGGCAATAGCTTATTTGTAAACAATGAAGTGAACACATCCATTGAAAAAGAAGGCACGTTTGTTAGTTTTCCAATGAGTTTGGCGGACATTCGGGCTGCGGCGATGCCCCAAAATCCACGCTTCACAAGCTCTACGATAGGGCGCTCCAACACCGAATACTTAGGAATTTGCGGCAACAGATTCACCCATTCTGGAATGAACTGCATCATCTCGCCACGATGGTCGTAGAGAAACAAATCCACATCCACACGCGCAGGGTCAAGAGCATTAAGCAGTCCCACAAGTGCTGTCTCCGCACCACCAATCTCCATGTAGTGCATGGCTATAAATATCCGTGGTTTGTTCATCTCAGATATGAAGTTTTCGTTTGAGAATGGAGAAGAAGTTTTGCTTGTAGTATCGCATTACTCCTCTTTTTTTCGCCTTTTTGAAATCGAATGTTAGGAACCAATCCACAAATTCTTTGTCGTTGATGATTTGGTAGTTTTCCTTCATGCGCTTTATAATGTGGGGCCAATGTGATATGGCTTCATTATGGAATCCCATTAGACCAGCTTTTCGATTAAGTACATTTATCCAATGCTGTGTTAAGGATTCTTCTTTATAATTGAATCCAAAGTCTTTGATGTCGGCACCTTCTGCTATGATTCCGAGAATGGTTCTGAAGCATTTCTCACACTCACAGCAGTTGTGGTCGTTGAATGAGCAAACTCGAATTGGATAAGGTCTGCCTATAGCCTTCTGATGGTCGGTGATTACTTTTATTTTTTCTTGTCGAGAAAGTTCAAAACCATCGTGAACGGCATATCCGTTGCTTGCGAAGCAGAATTCATTATCCGTTGTGGGGTATGATGCACAAACTCTTGAGTCGCCAACAGTAAATGAACTCGCAATCAAAATCTTTGAGCAGCAGTGCTTATATGCCAGCGGAATTGTGAATGAAATAAAAGCCATTGAGTGTTGAAAACCATGCCAAAGAGAATCGCCAATTTTCTTTGCAAAAGGGCGGTAACTGTTTTCGATGATTAATGTTCCGAAATTTGATTTTATGAAACTTGCTCTAAGCGATTCGGTATGGGCAAAGGCTGAAATATCTTTAATATCCGCGTCTGCCACTTTGTTCACTTCTTGGAGGCTGTGATAGAATCCTTGAATATTTACTAAACGAGATATTTCATCTTTGTTTTTAATATATGTGGTGTGTGCATCAACTCCTCCACTAAACAAGATAAAAGCATCTTTGGATTTGCAGATTTCGTTTCGTCTCAAATTTGATGGAACGAGTCGACCTTTCAGTAGGTGATTCCTATATAGGTTTTGATATGCTTGTTGTAGGTAGAATGTGGAGTGATAGAATGTGAAATCAAGCTCATCTACCCATAGCACAGCATCGGTCACCCACATGATAGGAAGCATGATTGAAACAAATGGAATGGTGAGAATTGACGTTGGACAGCCGTTCAAACTCTCATCATATTCAATCCAAAGTTTGTCGCTGTTAAAATATTTCTTCAATCCAGGGGAGACCTCAAAATCGTAACAAACGACATTCTTGTCAAAATGTATGTTTTTTAATATGATATTCTCCATTTGTCATTTTTTAAGCGTTGGTTTTGAATTGTGATTTCCATTGGGTGATTGCTTCAAAGTCCATCACAATTTTTGTTTCAAATTCGCTGTTGAGCATTGAGTCGAGTTGTTGGATATCGTTGCGTTCTATGCAGTTCAGATGGTTTTTTGCGTTGATGGCACGTGCGCGCTCATCGATGGCTATAATGATAGCTCTGCGGGCGTGCCGCATGGCATACACGCCTCCGTGAAGTCGGGTGCCAACGTAATCGGTGTCGTTGTTTGTCAAGAACTCATCGTATGCCTGTTTCGACGCTTCCAGTATTTTAATCTGGTCAATGTTTTGGAATTTGTGCAGATATTCAAAGTCGCCCACACACTGTGGAAAGAAATACACCTCTTGATAGTTCTTCAAAAGGGTGTCGATCATGCTTTGGTCGGCATCCATTTGAGCACCATAGCCAGCAGTGAGTGTGAACACCACTTTATTTGCCTTTTTTGTGGGTATTGTTTTGCAAAATTCGGGAGTGAGCATCCACATCGTCACGCAACCAGTGTTGATAGCTTTCTTTCCGAGATATTCCATATATTTCTTGCTGCGTTCGTCGCGTGCGCTATGGAAATAATCAGAATTGAGCAAATTTCGGTAAATGTGGCGTGTGTACCAATTGCTTCCGTTTTCGGCTCCTGCACCTGCACCAACTCCCACCAGAATGCAACCTTTAAGTGGCTGGTAATTAAACATGTTGATATTCCACTGAGGGTAGTGGGTGAGGAGGTTTGGAATAAGTATGTTTGAACCGCCCACAAATTTCAGTTTGCTGTTTGCGAACGACATTAGGGCATTTGACTTCCTCATCACTTGATACCAGTGGAATGGAGAAACGTGTGTAGGGAGGTTTCGCACGAAGCTTTTAGAAAGAATGGGTGCAAGTTCCTTTCGCGTACATTCCATGATAATGTCGTCACCAATATTATCGGTGGCAATACTTGTATCGAGAAGAAGAATGTTGTCCATAATTATATGTGTAATTTATTGCGTATGAAGCCAAATGTACTCTCGCGCTGATTTGCAGTGAGGCAAACGTATGCAAAGATTATCAGTTGTAGGAATAGTGATGCGCATGTCATGATGCACAGTCGAAGGAACGACGAGGGCAACATTTGTTGCAAGGGCAGCAAAATCAATAGCGATATTGCAGAAGTGAATGTCACCAGTCCTATGGTAGTGAAATATTTGCTTTGTTCAATTTGAGGTATGTAATATTTGGCAATCAGCACATTAATTAATACCAAGGTGGCATTGATTGTGGCAATGGTGATGAATGTGCTTGCTACGGGTAGTCCGATTTTGAAAAGAAAGTAGGATATGATAGGTGAAATGCAAAATAAAGTACCTGAATAAGCGCTTACTTTTTTTACATTACCAGAGGCGTGAATGTCGATGATTATTATGTATCGCATTGATTCAAAGAAAATGCTGATAAGCAGTATCTTGCAGAATATTGAAGCCATTTGTGGCACCTCTACCAACCACAGACTAAGGATATAGTCACATTCGAGAAACACTGGTATAGCAATAAGTGTGTAGAGCATCATAATAGCCTTTAATGCAAGGAATGTTAAAGATTGCATTCCTTGTATGTCGCCACTTGCGTATTTTTTGATGATTTGCGGTCGGAAAGCTGTCATTGCATTCGATGAGAATTGGGTGACAATTCCCGAAACTGTGAACGCCACGCTTGCAGCCGCATTCATCACTACGCCGAAAAATGAGTTGATTACAAAGTTGTTTGCTTGATTTCCAGCTATTCCGCCAAAGTTGCCGTAAAGATTCCAGCCGGAGAAGGATAGGAGGGGGGTGAGGTAGGTTTTGTCCCATACCCAGCGGAAGCGGGATTCTTTGAAGTGGCGTAGGCAGTAGATGCGGTATATCATCATGATGATGAGGCTTACGGCAAAGGTGAGTACGGCGTAGAGTTTGAGCTTGTCGAAATCACCGATGGTGAGTAGGTACACGATGAGCAGCTTTAGCGTCACGTTGAGGATTTCCATGTAGGCATATACGTCCATTTTTTCGTGGGCGATGATGGTGGCGTTGTATGGCACTTGTGTGATGCTTAGCATGGTGGCAAGTATGCTGAACTGGTACACCCAGTGTGCTGCCTCCATGCGCCCTTCCGGTATGTTGAGTTTATTGCACAGGAACCACAACCCCACGGTTTCTGCCAAGATGAAAACAATTATTGCAATGGCAATATGCACGATTAGGGCAGATGAGAAGGTTTTGGCGAGCCGGTTTTTGTCGCCTCGGCCGAGCTCGAAGGTGAGGAATCTGCTGGTGGCTCCGCTCATCGATGCATTGAGGAAACCCATCATTGCCACCACGCCGCCTACCACGCCATAAATGCCGTAGTCTTCTACGCCGAGGGTGGCGAGCACTACGCGCGATGTGTATAGTCCCACTACCATGCTGATAAACATGCGAATGTAGAGCATGATGGTGTTTTTGGCTATGCGTTTGTTGTTGGATGTGGTGTCTTGCATTGTGGGGGTGTGGGGGATTGGGAATTAGGGGGTGGGGGCGAGGAGGTGCTTGGGGATGTAGATGGTGGCTATTGCCACTACGCCGGGGATGGAGATGACGAAGCGTTTGTCGCCTCGGATTTTTACGATGTAGCCTTCCTGGTCTTTGAATATGCCGTCGAGCACTCGCACTTTGTCGCCCATCGCCAAGTTTTCGTCAATCACTTCCAAGTTGCGGCACCCCGATTCCACGGCTGTTCTGAACACGTCGATGTCGCGCTGTGTGATGGGGCAGAGCGACTTTTCGCCGGGCATTCGGTATGGCCACATTTTTTTGCTGTCTTGCATTCTCAGCGCAAACGCCTCTGTGCATTTCACGAAAATCACCGATGGAAGCAATGGTTTGTCTTGAAATGCTTCATCGGTGGGCGTGTCGTAAGATGCGTCTTTGAGTTGCTTGCGCAATGCGTAGTAGGTTTCAAAGCCTTCGCGTCGGGCAATAGCTTGCGCTTCGTGGGGTGTGCGTACCGACATTCGGAACGCGTACCACTGGAGCGATTGGGCTGTTGATTCCATAAAAAAGATTGCGAATGTGTATAAGGTCCCCAAACCCAGGCGCATTGCCTGCGGTCAAAATGACTCGCGCTGCATTTTCTCTTTCAGCATCCCGGCTCTGTACAGCTCTGCACACAGCCTGTTGGGTGAGTCATCGGGGAACTTGGTTTTCCTTGCCGACTTCGCAAATCGGGTACGGAAGGGGTTGATTGTTAGTGATATGTTAGCGTCGTGGGGCGATGTTTCACGCCCCCGACGCGTTAATTCTGCTATTTATTCCCAGTTGTAAGGATAGCGGGTGATGTCGTCTTCGGTGAGACGCTCGCCCGATTGAACTTCAATGATGTAGAGGTCGGTGATGGCGCGAATAGCGTGGAACTGCTCACGGCGAACATGCACCACGTCGCCAGCCTTCACTATGCGCTCTTCGCCGCTCAGCACCACGCGGCCTGTGCCGTTGATGATGGTCCACACCTCTTCGCGTTGGTGGTGCACCTGATAGCTGATGTTTTTGCCGGCCTTGATGCAGAGCTGCTTGGTGAGCACTTTCTGACCGTCGGGAAACTCGATATGGTCAATCACCTTGTATTCGCCCCAGCGGCGCTCCTCGTACATTGGGCGTGCATCGGGACCGAGCTTCGCAAGGTGGGTTTTGAGTTCTTCGGAGTGGGCTTTGTCAGCCACCAGAATGCCGTCGCTGCTTGCTGCCACCACCAAATTGTCGGTGCCGAGGCAAATCAGCGGCATGCTGAGTTCGTTCACCACATGGGTGTTTTTTGCCTCAGGGTCGAGCACCACTTTGCCAATGGTCTGATTGGGCAACTCTTCGGTGAGGGCATTCCATGTGCCGAGGTCTTTCCATTGGCCAGTGAATGGAATCACTGCCACCGATTCGGCACGCTCTGCCACTTCGTAGTCGAAGCTGATTTTTGGAAATTCCTGATAGCGTGAGCGAACTTCAGCAAACGATGGCGCGCTCACGTATTTATCGAGAATCGAGGTGATGTAGCCAAGACGGAACGCAAATACGCCACCGTTCCACAGTGCACCTTCGGTGAGCAACTGCTCGGCAAGCTCGTGCTTTGGCTTCTCCACGAATCTGTGCACTTGGCGAATGTCTTTTTCTGCATCGGCAGCTTGTGGCACGATGTAGCCAAATTTGGAGGAAGGGTTCGTGGGGGTGATACCCATCAGCACGAGGTCGGCAGCCTTAGCCTCCACAGCCTTCACCATTTTTGCGATAGTCTGGAAATATCCGCTTTCGGTGTAGGGGTCGCAAGGCATCACCACCACCGTTTCGTCGGCAGGGCATTGCTTTTCTTTTTGGAGATATGCTGCTGCAAGTGCTATGGCAGGGAAAGTGTCGCGACGAGCAGGCTCGGTCACGATGTCGACTCCGTATTCGCTAAGTTGGTTGGAAATCATATCGGCTTGTGCGGCGCTTGTTGCCACTGTGATGCTTTCAAGCAGTCCTGCTTCTTTGATTTGGCGTACCACTCGTTGCACCATCGATTCTTTTTCGCCGTCGGGTGATTTCAGCAAGCGAAGAAACTGTTTTGCCTGTGCTCCGTTAGATAAAGGCCATAAGCGCTGACCAGAACCACCTGATAATAAGATAATTTTCATGTTTATGTTATAATATATTTGCCAGGCATTTTTTTGCCCGATGTAAACCTTTCACGCGTGCACGCATACACGTGCGCACAATATTACGCAAATTTACAACTTTTCTGCCAATTTTTGAAGTTTTAAGCAAGCTAAATAGCCCATGTGCAGCAATCTTTTTCGCTTTTATGAGAGAAATGAGGGTGGGTGCGTTTTAGTTCTGTGGATAAATACTGGAGGGCACGGAAACAAAAACATAAAAAACATCCTTTTGCCGATGTCAGTGCTTCGCACCTGTCGTTAGTGCTGCGGCATGTCTGGTTTCAAGCAGAGACTTGAATCAGCCACACCACAACCCTAACGCCGTCCTCTTACGTGGCCGATGACATCGCCAAAAGGACAAAAACCGCTCGCCTTTGGCGAAAAACCAAACTTCAGAAATCAGATTATCTGAAAACGCAATTATACCCGAATCATAACGTAGGGACATGCCTTCGGCGAGAGCACTGAAAAAGTCCTGTTTTTTAAAGACCAAAACGAAAAATGCTTACGATTTATAACTTTTCTTTCCACAAATCGCCTCAATAAGGCTATGATAGGCAGAAAAAGAAGGGTAAAACGACTATTTCTCCGTTATTAACTTTCAATCTGAAAGTTGGTTTTACTTTTTCAGTGCTCTCGCCTTCGGCATGTTTCGCTGCAATCGGCAACGCATCACCCAACATGCCAAAGGCATGTCCCTACGCTATGGCGTTATCGTTTTGGGAGATTTGATACAACCTCCTTCCAAGAAATCATTTTATCTTCAGGGGAGGTTCGCCGTGAAACGGCGAGCGGTTTTTAGGGCACAACAAAAGCCACGGCTGCAATTTGCTACGAGCCGTGGCTTTGTATTTTCTTTTGAGGATTATTTGGCTTCTTCGTTAGAAGTCAAGACCATCTTTTTCCTTTGCGGTGTTGCGGAAATAGAGTTTGCCATCTTTAAACTCCTGAGTTGCGATAAGAGTTGGCTTTGGAAGTTTTTCGTAGTAGCGAGAAATCTCGATTTGCTCGCGGTTTTCAGAAATTTCTTCCAAGTTGTCGCTCATTGATGCGAACTCTTGAAGTTTCTTTTCCAAATCGCTCTTCATTTCTGCGGCTATTTGGTTGGCACGTTTGCTGATTACGGTAATACTCTCATAGATGTTGCCAGTAGGCTTAGCAAGTTCAATGAGGTCGTTTACAGTAGTTGTCTGCGGTGCGTTTGTCTTTTTGTAATCCATTGTAATTGAATCTTATATTGAATTATTTATTTCTTATTTATCGTTCACGTGTTTGCTTGCAATCTTGAAGATATTGTCTGCTTCCTTGCGGTTTTGGCTGTCGGGATAGTCGTTGATGAATGAGTAGTATTCATCGATAACCGTGTTGAAGCGTTCTTCCTTCTTCTCATCCACACTCTCGCTGGCTTCATTGAAGCGTGCTTTGAGGATAAGGAATTCAAGCTGTTCTTTATATTTACTGTAAGGATAGTCCTTAATTGCATTCTTGGCTGTGATTACGCAACTCTCATAGTTGTTGCCCATATAGTTGCCCAAGTTGAAGTAGAGTGTAGCGTTTTGCAGCTGTTTCAGCACCAACTTGTCTTGAAGTTCAAAAATGGCATTCTGTGCAATCGACACTTTGTCGCTCTTTGGGAAATAGTCGAGAAACGCCTGAAGTTCCTCAATAGCCTTCACTGTTTCGCTTTGGTCGAGCTGCGGGTCGGGCGAATCGAGGTAATAGCCATAGCCAGAGTAGAAGCGAGCAAGCTCGGTGTATCGTCCTTTAGGATATTGAGAGTAATACTGCTTGAAATACGAACCCGAATTGAGGTAGTCCTTATTTTCGTAGTAGCTCAAGCCAAGCAGATAAAGTGCTTCCTCGGCTTTTGGAGTGCCACGGAAAACGGTGTGAACATCTTCCAAGAGCGTATAGGCTTGAGTGTACTTCTTTTGCTCGAATGCTCGTTTGGCAAACTCGAATTTGTAATTATAATCTGTGCTCTTGAGGGCTTTGTTGTATTCACCACAACTTGTGAGCAGTGCAGCAGCACATAATATTGTTACTATTTTACCAGTCATTGGCTATATTTAAAAGCGTTTTTGTTCTAAACTGCAAAATTACTCATTATTTACAAGAAAACAAGCGCAAAAACTTAAAAAACTGCTAAAATTGATAGTAAAAGTTGCTAACTATGCTTAAATCCCCGAAAATACAGCCTTTTTTCGTAAATTTGCACTGAATATGAAAGATAAACGAAGAGTAATCGAATTGCTTGCACCGGCTCGCGACGCAAGCGTTGCCATTGATGCCATATTGCACGGAGCAGACGCCGTGTATATGGGAGCAAAAAGCCACGGCGCTCGTGCGGCGGCTGGTAATTCCACCGCCGACATTGCCCGTGTGGCAGAGTTTGCGCATCAATATGGCGCACGCGTTTACGTGACGGTCAACACGCTTGTCTACGACGACGAAATCCGCTGTGTGGAACGCTTGATTCGCGAGCTGTACGAGGCTGGTGTCGATGCCCTGATCATTCAGGATTTGGGTATTCTGCGCATGAACATTCCGCCCATTGCGCTCCATGCAAGCACCCAGTGCGACCTGCGCACGCCAGAAAAAGCGAAGTTCCTTGAAAGCATGGGATTCTCACAACTGGTGATGGCAAGGGAACTCACACTAAGCGAAATCAATGCCATTCACACCACTGTGCCCAACACCCCACTTGAGGCGTTTGTGCATGGGGCTTTGTGCGTAAGCTATAGCGGGCGATGCCAAGTGAGCCAGTGCCTGAAAGGTAGAAGTGCGAATAGGGGAGAGTGCGCCCAAATTTGCCGCTTGCCGTTTGATTTGCTCGATGCCGACGGTAATGTGCTGGAAAAGAACAAGCACCTTCTTTCGCTGCGAGATTACAACGCAAGCGAAAACTTGGAAGCGATGCTTGAAGCCGGCGTTTCGTCGCTAAAGATTGAGGGACGATTAAAAGACAGCGGATATGTGAAAAATGTGGTTTCATTTTACCGTCAAGCACTCGACCGTGTGATAGCGAAGCACTCCGATAAATATGTGAGAGCGTCGTTCGGCATGTCGAAACTCTCGTTTGAGCCAGCCCTTTCCAAAAGTTTCAACCGCTCTTTCACTTCATATTTCCTTACAGAACGCCACCCCAAAAATGGCAAGTCAATGGCTTCGCTCAACACTCCGAAATCGCTTGGCGAGCCTATTGGTAAAGTATTGTACGCCAAAGGTAAAACAATCAGAATCGCAACATCTTCTTCAATAGCAAACGGCGATGGCTTGAGTTATTTCAACCAGCAAGGCGAATATATGGGATTCCGTGTGAATAGGGTGGACGGCGCTGATTTGATTCTGACAAAACCCATCTCAATCGCAGCTGGCACACCTGTGTTCCGCACCTACGACAAGGCATTTGACGATGCGCTCAGTGGACAATCAGCCGAACGCAAAGTGGCTATCAACGCACAACTATGGTGGGCAAATGGTTCGCTCAACCTCCAACTTTCCGACGAGCGAGGCAACCGCATCGTGAAATCGGTGGACTGCCCAGAGTTGGACGCAGCAAAAAGCGACCAAGGTCCACGCCAAACACAAGCCATCGGCAAATTAGGTGGCACCATCTACCAACTTGTAAACGCAGAGGTGATGGGCGATAAATTCATCCCATCTTCGGTGTTGGCGCAACTCCGACGCGACGCAGTGATTGCACTCGACCGTGCACAGCGAATCACATTCAAGCGTCCGCTTCGTTTGCCAGAGCAAGCCGACGCGCCATGCTTTGCTAAGAATTTGACTTATGCCGACAACGTGGCTAACCGCCTCTCGCGCCAAGTGTATGAGGCGCACGGCGTAGAATCTATCGAGCCAGCCCTTGAATGTGAAATGCCCCACGGCACGCCCACTGTGATGCACACCCGATACTGCATTCGTCGCGAACTCGGCGCATGCAAAAAGCAGAAAGGCGGCAAACAACTGCCCGACAAACTCTTTCTGCGCACAGGCGACCGCCTTTTAGAGGTGCACTGCGACTGTGCAAAATGCGAAATGCACATCACCATCAAGAAATAAGCCACCAGTAAATGGCACCGAAAAAAAAGCTGAAACCCTATGTGGGGCTTCAGCTTTTATATACTAAAGGTGACTCATATCACTTCGCTAAAATGATATTGATGAGAGCGGTAACATCGCTTACGTTTACAACACTATCACCATTGATGTCGCAAATGTCATCTGTAATCTCTGTTACTCCCAGCACCTTGTTGATAAGAACTGTAACATCAGAAGCATCGATATTACCGTCAGCGTTCAAGTCGCCCAACTTCAAACCAGCTTCAAAGACCACAGCATTTGACTTTGCAGATTCTTCACCACCAGTCACAGCTGTAACGGTGTAAGTGCCGTTAATGGCATTCTCCACATCAAAGTTTGTAGTTGAAAGGTTGGAAGCTATCAACTTATCGTCGCGATACACATTGTATGCTTCTTCGCCAGCATCCTTCACACGAGCCGCTTTCTTTGAGGCAATAACAGTATCAGCATCAGCAATAGTGGCAGTAATACGCCAGTTGTAGTCTTGTTTAAACTTGTTCTTGAGTGACTGCCAACTGCCATCGCTTGCCGATGAAGAAATCTGATCGCTCAATCCAGGTGCTGTTGTAGGACCTGCATCAAGAATGTGAGGCTTCACACCATTAGCGTAAGTCACATGATAGCCAAAACCAACAGGCGTGTCGCCAGTAATTTCAAATGGTTTGTTGAGACGAATCACGTTCCAACCTATTTTGAGCGATGCCACATCAACAGGTTGCTCAAATACGATATCCTGACCTTCACCAATCATCACAAACACATTGGCGGTTTTGAGGTCAACGCTTGCAAGTTTGAAAGAAATGTAAGTGATTTTCTTTCCTGCATAGGCTGTTAAGCTGTCAAGAGGGAAGCGAACGGCTGCGTAAGCCTCACGAGTGCCAGAGCCTGTTAAGCCGAGTGCCATGTCGGTAGCGGTGGCGTTCATATAAGTAAGCACCGATGCTTCGTTAGATGCCTTCCAAGAGAGTTTAAGGGTGCCGTTGTCGCCCAAGTTGCCCTTCAATGAATATGGAGCAGGCGAGGCTTGAACGATAGGATTGTCAACTACCACTACTTTACTTGCAGGAGATTCCCAACCATTTTCAAACACACTTGTAACAAAATAGTCGAATTCACCGTTGGTTTTCAGCACTTCTTTATAAGCGCGCTCAGATTGTTGAGCCTTCACTTCGCCATTGCAATACACCTTGTAGCCCACTGCCTTCGGACGAGTAGATTCCTTCTTTGCCACCTTCTTTGCAGTAGCGGTTTGTGCTGTTGCCTCTACACCGAAACCTACCTTCAAATCATTTGCATCAATAGTGACAACCTCAGCATCGTTCATGTTGATACTGTTGCCAATATTGATGCTCTTTGCATTTGCGGTTTCATTTTTTGGAAGGGCAGTTGCACCAATCACAATGTTGTATGCCGCATAATCTGTAGCGATAGTGCCAAGCTTCAACCAGTTTGCGCCATTTGAGAGGCTTACCATCGCACCGCCATCAACAGCTGGGCCCTTATCAAGAATCATTGCCGAAACTTTTGCAGGGAGAGTGGCATTGTAAGCGAGATACAGGTCATCTTCGCCAGTAATTGCCACTGGGTTGGAGAGCGTGAGGCTGTAGAAGGTGACAGGTTGCACATCGCTACCACTGATTTCCTCAGAAGCTAAACGCTCACCCTTACCATTGATGATTTCAATCTTGAAGGATTCGAGAGCTGCTCCAATGCCAAACTTGATTGACTTGATTTCGTAACCCTTGTAATCAGCGAGCTCTTCCTTAGTGAACTTCGCTCCATAAACGAGAGCCATTTCCTCGTTAAATCCTGCAGTGTAAGTAGGGGTGTCATAGTGCTTGAGTTCTGCTGCTTCAGGACTCCAAGCAAGATTAAATTCACCTGTTTCTTTGTTGAAAGAGTTGTCGGTGATAACAGGAGCCGAATAGATAGCAGGCATCGTGTATTTCACGCTTGTGGTGAGGGCTGGCGATTGCTTGCCTTCGTATTTGGTCACCAAAGTATAGTTGTATGTGCCAGGTTGCTGAACTGCGTCGCTGAACGAAGTGGTAGTGAGGTCGCTTGCCACTTTTTCGCCATCACGGTAAAGGTCGTAGCCCTTAGGTTCCACCACAGGAGCAGCTTCACCAATAGCCTCAACATCGGCTGTGAGCATGAAGTTGCCCGCAATTTTACCGCTTGAAAGGGTTTTCCATGTTGGCTTCGACTTGTTGAACCCCTTTGAACTTGGAGAAGTAACCGAGAAGCTGTTACCCTTCACATCCACCGCTTCAGAATTGTCAACTCCGATGGGGTGACCGCCTGAAGCATGGGTGAAATACACACCGAATGCGTATTCATGTCCAGTAGCCAATTCGTAAGGAGTGGAGAGTGTGAATTTCGACCATTTATTGCCGCCTACACCTTCCACCGATTCCACAACTTCGGAATAATCAATCACACCGTCTTTCAGAACAAACACAGTGGCACCAGTAATTGCCTCTGCCACAAAAGCATTGATCGCATTAATCTTGTAATGTTGGAAAGAAAGGAGGTCGGAAGCATCAAATTCTTGCTTCACCCACACCTTTGGAGCAGAAGAAGATGTTCCGCCAATTCTTGTCGCAAAATTCTTGTTACTCCTAGTAAGTTCGTTGCCACCCTTGAGTGGAGCTTGCCATACCAACTCGCCATTCAGTTCTGTAGCCGTGCCAGCGAATGTGGCAGCAGGAGCAAGCATATTTGAGGCTTTCATCACCGTGGCTTTTACTGCGTAGGACTGCTTTACGCCATCTGCATATACAGCATCCACACGATAAGAATTTGTGCCTTCAGGTTCGCCTTCAAGCACCGACGAGGTGGTAGTGATTAAATCTGTGTTCACCTGCTCTGCATTTCGGAACACGTTGTAGCCAGTGGGTTCTGCCGTCGCCGAATTTTTAATAAATGCAGTAATCAGGAAGTCACCATTACCAGTGGCTGTGAAGTTCTTGCCGTCGTACGACACCCAGTTACCTTTGCCTGGATGGGTATATCTACTGGTGTTGGCCACGAAATTCATGTTATAACCATGCTCAAAGCGCACCACAAACATCAGTTCTTCGTTGCCTGTAATAGTATAAGGGTCGTTGAGTGTCACTTTTTTCCAACTGTTTTTCGAGAAGCCACTCACATCCACAGGTTGGTCGCGAACCACTTTGCCATTCTCGTAAATCATCACACGCACGTTTGTCACGTTGCGATATTGGAAATAGGCGATGGCATCAATTTTTTCGCCAGCCACTGCCGCAAGTTCCGATGGTAGGAATTTGCTGGCAGCATAAATCACGCTTGTGCCTTGTGGATCGTTCCTCAAACCGTCCATACCATTGTAGGACTTGTCGTCGTGCCATTTCAACTCAATGTCTGACGCAGGCGCATTCCATTGCACAGTCACTTGATCGAAGATGGCACTCGCCTTCACACTGTGCGGCTGCCCACTTTGCGACCAGGCATTCATGCTCACCATCACCGATGAAGCGATAGCCACTGTTCGCAAAAATCTTGTAATTGTTTTCATAAGCAAAAATGTTAAAATTATGGTGGTATATTAAGTTATTCAATGGTTATGCTTACAAAAATATGATTATTTTTCCAAAAAAGCAAACATAATTAAATTTTTAGGTCATATTTCTTAATCAAAACACACAATACGACATTGATGCCCCCAATGTCTGGCTTCATTGATTATAAATTCATCAGAATGGTGTTCGTTTCAATTATTAGTATTAACTTTGCAGTCGCGTTTTTGAAGAGGTTATAATTATAAAGTTTTTTCTATTTTATTTATATGAATTTTATAGGCACTTATTGGGCACTTGTCCCATCACTTGTGGCAATCATACTGGCTCTAATCACCAAGGAAGTATATTCATCGCTATTTGTCGGCATCGTGTTGGGTGCTGTTTTTTATTGCGTTTCTACTGGCGCAGGGCTCGACGGATTTGTGAACCACGTTCTCGACGACACGGTGGGCAACGGAGCCGACACTCAATCATTTGGACTTATCCATTGCTTGTCCGACAACTGGAATGTAGGCATCATCGTGTTTTTGGTGATTCTCGGCACGATGGTGGCACTCATGAACAAGGCTGGCGGCTCGGCGGCGTTTGGTAAATGGGCGAGCAAGCATGTGAAGTCGCAGGTGGGCGTGCAAATTTCCACGTTGCTGCTCGGTGTGCTGATTTTCATCGACGACTATTTCAACTGCTTGACCGTGGGCTCGGTGATGCGACCTATCACAGAGCAATACTCCGTGTCGCGTGAAAAGTTGGCATACCTCATCGATTCCACCGCAGCACCTGTATGTGTGATTGCACCTATATCGAGTTGGGCTGCTGCCGTGGCTGGTTTTTGCGCCGCAGGCGAAAATGGGTTGGCGTTGTTTTGTCAGGCAATTCCATTCAATTTCTACGCCTTTTTCACCATCATTTTCATTGTCACCATTGTGCTGACGAAATACGATTTCGCGGCGATGCGAAAATTCAACATCGTTGCCGACACCGACGGAACCGACACCGACGAGGTGGGCAAAATTGCCGATGCGAAAATGGAAGTGGCATCGAGCGGTATAGGTCTGAAAAAACTCGGCAAAAAAGGCACGGTGCTTGATTTGGTTGTACCCATTCTGCTGCTGATTGGATTCTGCATTTTGGGCATGATATTTTCGGGCGGATTTTTCCGAACAGGTGCCACTCACCACGATTTCATCGCAGCTTTTGCCGCAAGCAACGCTTCTATCGGGCTGGTGATTGGCTCGCTTACGGCACTGATTCTCACAAGCATTTGGCTGGTGCCGCGCCGTGTTATCACTTTTGAAGATGCCATGAGCTGCTTAATAAAAGGCTTCGAGGCGATGGTGCCAGCCATTCTCATTCTCGCATTGGCTTGGACGCTGAAATCAATGACCGACTCGCTCGAAGCGGCCTCGTATGTGGCACATTTGATTGAAGGCACAGGTCTGCAAACGCTGCTCCCTGCCGTGATTTTCGTCACGGCTTGCTTCCTCGCCTTTGCCACAGGCACTTCGTGGGGCACATTCGGTATTCTTATTCCTATCTGTGTGGCGGTATTCCCAGTTGGCACACCTCTACGCATCATTTCCATTTCGGCTTGTATGGCTGGTGCCGTGTGTGGCGATCACATTTCACCAATTTCCGACACCACAATTATGGCGAGTGCAGGCGCTGGGTGTAAGCATGTGAACCACGTATCATCGCAATTGCCTTACGCCATCACGGTGGCGGTGATTTCGTTCCTCACCTACATTGTGGCAGGTTGCTCCCAAAGCATGGGCGTAATGCAGAGTGGGGCAATCTCGTGGGCGTTTGGTCTGATAGCTTTGGCAAGCACATTCTTTATACTTAAAAAGACAGGAAAACTCCAGAAATAGCTTTTCGCGCATCAATATAGTGTGTGGTTTCGGAAAAAATTTGTAACTTAGCAAAAAAGTTTGGAGCCTTTTGGCACCGCATAAATTTTAAAATAATTATGGCAAACAAAAGAAATTTAAAGAAAGCTATTCGTTTCGCCTGTGGCGACATGGCTGGTGAATGTATTTTCGCAGAAAACACTATTGAAGGTACCGACGTAGCTGCTTGGGATCAAATCATTCTCGACATCGCTCTTCTTCAAGAAGAAGCTGTGAACCGTGTGTCAGTTAGCTTCGACAAAGTGCCTCGCGACTTTGAAAACAAGAAGGACTACAACAAAGCTCGCCGCACCTATTTCAAGGCTGTGGAAAAGGCTTTGGCAGAATATATGCACACCGAAACAGAGCAAATTGTTGCTGCAATGAATGCACTTTTGCCTAAGGGTAAGAAATAATAGCTGTAAAGCTCTACTATCACAACACAACTATCACCACCAACTTGTGGATGCGTATCACCAGTGGCGTATATGCTTCCATAAGTTGTGTGTGTTTTGTATAACATTTTTCAACCGAATCATATCAAAGTGAAATTTGCTCGTTTTTTGCTGCACAAGTTTGGATGGGATTTCAAGGTCAACATTCCCGAAACCCCTAAATGCGTGATTTGTGTAGCTCCACATACCAGCAATTGGGATTTTATAGTTGGTGAGCTCGCCATTCGCTCCGCTGGTCTGACAGCCGGCTTTCTGATGAAGGATAATTGGTTTTTCTTTCCATTGGGCAATTTGCTGAAAGCGATTGGCGGTGTGCCTGTGCATCGTGGCAAGAAAAAAGATGGTCAAAGTTCTATCACCGAATCGCTGGTGGAGGCTTACGCCAAAGCCGATTCGCTCGCTATCGCTGTCACCCCAGAGGGCACACGCAGTTACAATGAGAACTGGCACAAGGGCGCACTGGTCATTGCTGATGGTGCAAAGGTGCCGCTCGTGCTGGCATACATCGACTATAAAAACAAAATTGCGTGCCTCGATAAGGTGTTTACGCCCACTGGCGACCTTGATGCCGACCTGAACACCATTCTCCGCTATTACAAAGACAAGGGCTATATGGCCCGATTCCCCGAAAAATTTTCCACTGGTTTATAAACACTTAGCATTATGTTTTCTCGTAATTTCCGTGTGTCGCTGATTGAAGACAATATCGTGTGGGGCGACAAACATGCCAACCTTGCCCAACTGAAGCGCAATATGCAAAATGTGCCTGAGGATACCGACCTTGTGGTGCTTCCTGAGTTGTTTACCACAGGCTTCGTTGCCGACCGCGACCAAGCGATGGCACTGGCAGAGCGCAACATCGACGAAACGATGAATCTGATTCATCAACTTGCCGCTAAATATCAGTGCGCCATTGCCGGCTCATTTTTAGCCCACACGGCAGGGCAACTCTTCAATCGTGCCTTTTTCATTGAGCCAAGCGGCGAGGAAACGTTCTACGACAAACACCACCTCTTTACCTTCGGCGGAGAGGACAAGGTGTACAAACAAGGCCACACGCCAGCTCCAATCATCCGATTCCGAGGATTCAACATCAAGATGATTATATGCTACGATTTGCGATTCCCTGTGTTTTGCCGCAATGTGAAAAACAATTACGACATTCTTCTCGTTGTGGCAAACTGGCCAAAAGCCAGGGAAAACGCATGGAGACAGCTCCTGTTTGGCCGCGCCATTGAAAATGTGGCGTATGTGCTGGGGGTGAACCGCTGTGGCGTGGATAATTCTGGCATCGAGTTTAGCGAAAACTCATCGTTTGTAATCGATTTCAAGGGTAAACTCATCACCGAGCGCACCACAAGTCCTGTGATTGCTGCCGACCTTTCGTTACCAGCCATGAACCGCTTCCGCGAAAAGTTTCCAGTGTGGCAAGATGCCGACGATTTCACAATAATCCGATAGACTAATCAGAATAACGCATCACATTATTTGACAAACTTTAATACTGGTGAGCAAAACGATTTTTTGAAAAAATATTAACTTTGCCCATCAGTAATAAATATCAATCAGAAATAAAAGACTATGAAACTGAGATTTTTTATCCTCTCAATCGCATGTATGGCTATTTTCGCAATGCCTGCGCAAGCTGCCTCTAAGGCACAAAATAAAGTGCAAACCACAAAATCAGCAGAGGCTGTGAAAGTTTCTACACAAGAGTTTAATAAACTTAAAGCCACGCTCACAAGCGCCATCAGCGAAATGAAAAGCGCTGCAAGCGCAAAAGCTGTGACCAACTCAATGTATAATTACACCAAGTCGTTTTTGGGAATGAACAAGGTGTACAAAGGCTTGACCGACTATCAAAAGAAGCAAGTAGATGTGCTCGTAAAGCAATTTGGCGTGCAATCAAAAGCCAAAATCGCAAAATACGGCTGCAAGAAAGAAGCTGATGCCGCTATCCAAAAGGCTACAATGGAAGCTCTCAGCAGCTTGTCAAAGTAAGCGACTTGAAATCATACTAAAAACGGCAGACTCCGTGGTGAGTCTGCCGTTTTTAACCCAAATCGGTCATTAGGACTTGTGGTATTTCGGAATTTTAGAAGAATGGATTTCGCTTGTCTTTTAATGAGTGATAGCGAGCTATTACGAATTAAAAACAAGCGAAAGGCATCTTATAAAAGCCGAAAGACCGCAAGAAGTAATCTATAAAATCCCGACACGGCCTAATGACCGATTTGGGTTTAATTATATATTATAGATGTGATTTACTCGAAATCCACTACCGTAATGCCTGCGCCGCCAAATTGCACATGCTCGTCGCGGTAACTTTTCACTTCCTTCACCGTGTTAAGGTATTGGCGAATGAGTTGCTTGAGTATGCCAGTGCCTGTGCCGTGGAGGATTCTCACACGAGGTTGACTGAATTGGATAGCATCGTCGATGAAATAGGTAATGGCTTGCACCGCCTCATCACCACGCATACCGCGCACATCAATGTCGGGTTTGAAATTGAGCTGGCGTGCTCGCATTTCGCTTGTGGTGGTGTTGCTCACCGATGATGTCTCTTTCGGCTTAGTCACTTGCTTGAGGGTGCGTTCAAGTCGCTTCAACTCCACACGGGTTTTCAAATTACCAAACGCCACCACAGCATATTTCCCCTCAATGCTCAAGATGTTGCCCACTGTGGACGAACCTTTCATCACCACATTTTCGCCTACCTCAAGTTGTCGGTCGGCTTTCTCCACCTTCTTTTCTGCCTTCTTCTTGGCTTTTTGCTTCAATGGATGGTTGGGCATCAAGTGCTTGATTTGCTCCGGCACAGTGCTATCGTCTTGCTGAAGTCGGCGTTTAAAGTCGTCAAGTTGTTGGCGCACTTGGCGGGTTTTTTCTTTTTCGGCTTGCATTTCCTTGATTTCACGGATAGTGCGTTCAATCTGCGAATTGCTTTGCTTCAAAATTTCCTGTGCCTCGTTTTTCGCCTCCTTAATGATGAGTTTGTGCTCGGTGGCTATTTTTTCAAGTCGCTCGTCATATTCTGCCACTATGCCATTGAGTTTTTTCTCCTTTTGGTGAATTTCGTAGCGCTTGTTTTCCCAATACTTCCTGTCGCGCACAATATCAAGCAGATACTTATCCATATTGATATAGTCGCTGCCCACCAGATCGCTTGCCTTTTCTATCACATCTTGTGGAAGGCCGATTTTTCGGGCAATCTCAATGGCGAACGAACTGCCAGGATAGCCAATCGAGAGTTGGAACAGCGGTTGCATACGCTGGCGGTCGTAAAGCATCGCACCATTCACCAAACCGGGAGTGTCGTCGGCAAAATGCTTCAAATTCTGGTAGTGAGTGGTAATCACACCCATCATTCGCTTTTGGTTCAGTTGTTCGAGAATGGCTTGCGCTATCGCTGCACCGATTTGTGGTTCAGTGCCACTACCGAATTCATCAATAAGAATCAGCGTTTCCTTGCCACCACGGCTCAAAAACGTCTTCATATTCTGCAAGTGCGAACTGTATGTACTCAAATCGTCTTCAATCGACTGCTGGTCGCCAATGTCCACAAACACGCTCTTAAACATGCCCATGTGCGAGTTTTCGTAAAGCGTAGGCAATACGCCACACTGCATCATATATTGCACCACACCCACCGTTTTCAGGCACACCGACTTACCGCCAGCGTTCGGACCCGAAATGATGAGTATGCGATTTTCTTTGGTCAACTGAATATTCAGTGGCACCACCTCTTTTCCGTGTTCTCTAAGCGAGAGGAAAAGGGCAGGGTGCTGGGCGTGATACCATTCAATGTGTGGTTTCTGCTCCAGTTGTGGCATGTGGGCATCCACGTCTAAAGCGAATCTTGCTTTGGCGCGAATGAAATCGAATTTGCCCAAAGTGCTGTATGAGGCAAGCAAATCGGGGATATGTGGGCGTATCATATCGGAAACCTCGGTCAGAATCCTCACGATTTCACGCTTGATTTCGCCTTCCGTTTCACGAATACGGTTGTTTGCCTCCACAATTTCCTCCGGCTCAATAAACACGGTTTTGCCCGAAGCCGACTCGTCGTGAACAATACCTTTCACCTTCCTTTTGTGCATCGGAGCCACCGGCAGCACCAATCTGCCATCACGAATCGAAGGGGCTGTGTCGCCATCAAAAATGCCCGACTGACGCCCATGCGCAATCACTCGGCGCATGATGCCGTTGATACTGGCGGTGGTGGAAGCGATTGTGCTGCGCAACTCTCGCAGCAGGGGAGAGGCATTGTCCTTCACATTGCCAAACTTATCGAGAATACGGTTTGCCTCGCTCACAATCTCTGGAAACGACAACATACCATCGGTCAGCCGTCTCAAGTAAGGATAGGGCGTATTACCTTCCTCGTCAAGACGGAAAAACTTGATAATGTCGCTGATGGTGTTGAGCGAACGTTGCAAATCAAACAGATTTTCTGCCGATATATAGGAACCTGGCGTGCTAATCGTTTTCAGAGGCACACGAAGGTCGAAGAAATAGTTGAGCGGAAACTCTTGCTTCGATTGCAGAATGGCAAGAAACTCATTCGTTTGACTGAGCCACGCCTTCACTTCGTCAAACTGCGACGAAAACTGCATCTTTTGGCAATAAGTCACGCCAAGTGTGCTGATGCAGCGTTTCTCCACCTCTTGGCGCACCACATCAAACCCAATTCTTGTTTCAAAATTAGCAGGATATATCATTTCCCCACAAAATTACAAAAAATCCCCAACACCACCCAAAAACAAACCCAAAACAGCCTCCCACACAAGTGGAAGCCTGCCCTGGGTTTCATATTTAAGTTTGGAAAGGGCTATTTTAGGTTGGATCTTACTTCGTTTAGGTAGGTGGCCATGGTGGCGGCGTCTTTTGTGGCGATGATGGTTTGGAGACGGTCGAGCTGGCTCTTTATCTGGTCGAGCTGATGGGTGGTGTGGGGGTTGAAGAGGATTTCTTGGAGCAAGTAGTCGTCTTCCGACATCAGTCCGTGAGCAATCGCCATGTGGCGCTTGAAAGTGGTGCCTGGAGCATCTTGGTGCTTCATCACGCTTGCAAACACGAGGGTGCTCGCAAATGGTATCGACAGCGAATAGGAGATGGTCTCGTCGTGTTCTTCAAAACTGTATTCGCACACATGCAGATGCAGTTGGTTATAGAGGTCGCGGAAAAACACCTTTCCCAAATGGTCGCTTTCGGTGATGATGATGGCGTTCTCGTTGCTCAAATTGCTGAGCGATGCAAATGTGGGGCCAAACATGGGGTGCGAACTCACAAATGGGTGGCCACTTGTGGCATAAAACTCTGGCAAACCAGTTTTCACCGAGGCAATATCAGAAATAATGCAAGTGGCTGGAAGGTAGGGGAGCACTTGATTGAATGCCTCGATGGTGTATTTCACCGTCACGGCATTGATCATCATTTCGGGTTGAAACTCCTTGATTTCTTCCATCGTGGTAAAGCGCAACGCATTGAATGTGAAGCGCAATCGCTCTTTGTCGGTGTCGTAAATCGCCACTTCGTGATTCATGCTCAACACATCACAGAAGAACGAACCCATTTTACCTGCACCTAATATCAATATCTTCATTTCTTAAAGTATTTGCTTGTTGATTACATCTATTTGCTGGCGAACCGATTCCTCGTGAACAGCCTGCATCACAATTTGAATAAACTCACCACTCAGCCCCATTTCTTCGGCTTGCGAAACTCGCTTGTTGATGATGTCGCTATAACGGCGATTCTGAACCACCTGCATGTTGTGTTCCTTCTTGTATTGACCGATTTCACGACACACCGCCATACGCTTGCTGAGCACCTCAATCAACTCGTTGTCGCACTGGTCGATGTGCTGGCGCAAGAGCGTGAGGTTTTCTGTGGATTGCTTGGTGTCGCGCAGTACCAATGTGTTGATAATCAAATTGAGCGATTCTGGGGTAACTTGCTGTTTAGCGTCGCTGAGTGCACAATCTGGATCGCAGTGCGACTCGATAATCAAACCATCGAAGCCCATGTCGAGTGCTTGTTGCGAAATGGGGCCAATCAACTCACGCTTGCCGCCCATGTGCGAGGGGTCGCAAATGATGGGCAAATTTGGGATTCGGCGATGCAATTCGATGGGAATGTGCCACTGTGGCTCGTTGCGGAACAAGTGCTTACCGTAAGTGCTGAAACCACGGTGAATGGCACCAAGACGGCGAACGCCAGCGTTATAGAGGCGAAGCAATGCGCCAATCCACAATTCTATATCCGGATTCACCGGATTTTTCACCAGCACAGTAGCCTCTTCGTGACCCTTTAGCGCATCGGCAATTTCCTGCATGGCAAAGGGATTGGCACTGGTGCGCGCACCTATCCACAGAATATCCATACCAGCATCCAGCGCGGCTGTCACATGCTCACGATTAGCCACCTCAATGGCGGTGTACATACCTGTTTCCTTCTTCACTTGGTGCATCCAAAGCAACCCTCGCAAGCCAATTCCTTCAAAGCCGCCCGGCTTGGTGCGTGGCTTCCAAATGCCTGCACGGAAAATCTTAATACCGCTTTTAGCTAAACCTTTCGCCGTGTCCATCACTTGCTCCTCGCTTTCTGCGCTGCAAGGACCAGCGATGACAAGTGGCTTATTGGGGTCGATGCCATCGAATGTGATGGGCTTGAGTTCTGCGAACAAATTTTGTTCTGACATCATATTATATCGTTTTAGTGTTTTAATTCTTTAATTCTTCGTAAAGCCTCGTTGAGTTTGTCTTGTGTGGCGCAAAGCGACAGTCGCACATACCGATTGCCATTGCTGCCGAAAATGAATCCCGGCACGATAAACACGCGGGCATCGTAAAGCACTTCGTCGGCAAGTTGGGCAGCATCGGTATAACTATCAGGAATGCGCCCCCACAAAAAGAGCCCACGCTGCGATGGGTCGAAATGACAACCCAAAGCCTCCATAATGCTCTCGGCAATCTTTCTGCGCTCGCGATACTCCTTATTCACAGCCTCATACCAACTGTCGTCGGCATTGAGGGCTTGAATCGCCGCTTTCATCATGGGCTTGAATTGACCAGAGTCGATATTCGACTTCACCTTCAAAATCCAGTTGATGAATTGCGGATTACTCGCAATCATACCCATGCGCCAGCCTGGCATATTGTGCGACTTGCTGAGCGAATTCATTTCGATGGCGATGTCTTTTGCTCCTGCCACCGACAGTATGCTCAACTGCTGCTCGTGAAGCACAAAACTGTAAGGATTGTCGTTTACAATCACGATGCCGTGTTTGCGTCCGAACGCCACAATCTTTTCAAACAGTGCCTTCGATGCAGGTTTGCCGGTGGGCATGTGGGGATAATTGACCCACATCAACTTGATTTTCTGCAATGGAAGACGCTCCAACGCTTCAAAATCAGGTTCCCAACCGCCTTCCTCGGTGAGGTCGTAGGTGAAAATCTCGGCTTCTGCCAATTTGCTCACCGATGTGTAAGTGGGGTAGCCGGGATTGGGAATCAGCACTCCATCGCCAGGATTGACAAACGCCAATGTAGTGTGAAGTATGCCTTCTTTCGAGCCAATCAGCGGTTGGATTTCCGTAGCAGCATCTAATTCCACATTAAAATACTTCGCATACCACGTTGCATAAGCCTCACGCAAAGCCGGCAGGCCAACATAGGGCTGATAGCCGTGTGCATCGGGCATATTCGCCTCGTCGCAAAGCGTTTTCACCACATCGGGGTGAGGTGGACGGTCGGGACCACCAACGCCCAGCGACACAATGTCGGCACCTTCGGCGTTTAATTTCGCTATTTCTTTGAGTTTGGTGGAGAAGTAATACTCCTTCACCTCCTTTACCCTGTTGGCAGGCTGTATGTTACTTATATTCTGCATATTCTCCAAGTATTTTAAAATCACTAATCAGTGGACGCACCGCATCAATTGATTGGCGATAGCGTGTATAATCGTTAAACGTAAGATTCACATAAAAGCGATACTCCCATTCTCTACCAATGATGGGCAACGACTGGATTTTCGTTAAATTCATTCCATAGAATGAGAAAATCACAAGAACCGCCGACAAACTGCCTTGAGAGTGGGGGAGAGTGAAGGCTATCGACGCCTTGTCCACGGCTTTTTGGTTCTTAAATTCTGTGGCGTTGCAGGGATTGGTAACCACCAAGAAGCGTGTGAAATTGCGCTTGTTGGTCTGAATGTCGTCTTCAAGCACGTTAAGTCCGTATAATTCAGCCGCATATCTCCCACATATAGCCGCATGTCCAACGAGGTTGTTTTCTGCAATCATCTTGGCACTGCCAGCGGTGTCGTAAGTTTCCACCATCTTCATTTTCGGGTGTAGTTGAAGATATTGCTCGCATTGGCGGAGTGCCATTGGGTGGGAGTTCACTTCCGCTATGTCGTCGATGCTTTGACCCGGTAATGCGGCAATAGAGTGGGAAATGTATTTCTTATACTCACCAACTATTGTCATATTGCTCTGGCGCAACAGTTCGTGGTTTTGAAGCAAACTGCCTGCAATAGTGTTTTCAATAGCCAAAATACCAAGCATTGAGGCATCTGACTTGAGCAAGTTGAACATTTCGTTGAATGTTTCGCAGGGCACAGTTTCAATATCCTGTCCTTCGAAATACTCCCTTGCAGCGGCATCGTGAAAACAACCGGCTACTCCTTGTATGGCGACTCGTAAATCCATCTGGTCTGAAATTAAAAAATCCCGTCAATATATGGCGGGATTAAATATCGTTGTATAATAAATATCTTTATGAATTAATCAATATCCATACCGCTTTTATCTTTTCAAATAAAAGTAAAAGTAATATTGATATGAATAAAATCGTGTCATAAATTAATTGTTTGTGCAAATATAGCAACATTTTTTGACATAACAATATATTTTTCTAATTTTTTGTAAAAGAGTAGAACACTTTCACGACAAAAGCCGCAACAATCCACACAATCACACATTATTAATGTACTCGCCACAACAATTAAACTCCCAAGGAAAGAAAATGCGAGCAAATAAGTGCAAGAAAGGACTATGGTAAGGCAAGAAGGAGACAAGAAGAGAGGTAGAAATGGGGATGAGGATGAGGATGAGAACGAGAGGGGGAGCACTATTATTTCACAATTCGAATTCCGCACCTATTCTATTTAACATAATATAAATTATGTCTATTTTATTAAGGGTGAAAAATGTGGGGATATGACTTCGTTTCACTCCAGTAGCATTCTTCATTGCATCTATGCTCTAGTATCGCCACGATGGCATATCCCCACACTAAAATGTTATCGCTTAAACATTCTATCCATTGCGCGCTTATCTTCGCGCTCTTTGATAGATTGACGTTTGTCGTATTGTTTTTTACCTCTTGCAATAGCGATCGCCATTTTTGCCAGTCCTCTCTCATTCAAAAACACTCGAAGCGGAATGATTGAATATCCTGGTTGTTCGCCTGCCTTCGCTATTTTTTGAATCTCTTTTTTGTTCAGCAGCAATTTGCGGTCGCGGTGAGTGACATGGTTGTTGTATGAACCTTGCGAATATTCTGCAATATACATATTCTTCACCCAAAGTTCACCATTCTCCATCACACAATATGTGTCGGTCAAACCCGCCTTGCCTTGACGAATCGACTTGATTTCCGTGCCAGTAAGCACAATTCCCGCATTGAAGGTCTCAATGATCTCGTAATCAAAAGAGGCTCTGCGGTTTTTTATATTTATTTGATTTGTAGCCATGTATAGTATTTTATGCTCCTGTATAAATAATCATTTCAAGCAGTTTTCTTACGATATATGGTATTGCCAACATCAGCGCCGAAGCCGTCAGCACTACCCTCCAAACGCGTTTTTCACCTGTAACGCCCAGATATTCAATGCCTTTACTTGCAATAACAGGCAAATACAGGTACAAAAACAGCAATGGTGGGAACAAATACGCCATTGAATTGTTCAGAATCTCAATAAACACGAGAAACATCAAATTGTAGGCGATGTAATTGTTCATTCTTATGGTTGAAGAATGGGATTTCGAGAGTTCGCTGAAGAATCCACCGAGCAAAAAGCTAACGATGTAGAGAGCGGCAATAAAGCTCGACAATTCAGCAATGGCATGAATCACGCATCGCGACATCGTCCAATCCTCCTCATAAAGCATCGGCACGAACGAAACTAACGCCAAAACTGCCAACATCGGAAACATTCCTCCCTGAAGAACTGTGCGTGTGGTGTGCCCCGACTTGTTAATATCATCCCATCCGAGTTGCGGTGAAACTGTGATTAAAAATAAATTCTTTATTACGCTCATGATACCAAATGAAAATTTCCTACAAAAGTAACATTAATGACGCAATTAATGAAATCCTTCGCCATTTTTTGTTAATTTTGCCGTTGAAAATGAAAGTTGAATTATTTATAGCACGAAAACTCAAGCTGGGCAACGGGAAAAAGTCGGCATCGCCCAGCCTCAATGTTGCCACCATTGGCATCGTACTTGCCATACTCATCATGATTCTTTCGGTGGTCATCGTATTAGGATTCAAGAGCGAAATCACCCATAAATTATACTCTATCAACCCTCACTTAAAGGTGAGCAACGCCGGGCTTGGCATGGACGACAACTATTCCACCGTCAATGCCCATGAGGTGTTTAATGGCATACAGTCCGATTCTCTGTTCTTCGGCAAAGTGCAAAGCATGAGCCTGATTGTGGAAAAACCCGCTATTCTGAAAACCGACGAAGATTTCAAGGGCGTGATGTATAGAGGCGTGGACGACGGCTACGACTGGAGCTATTTGAGTGCTTGCCTCACCGAGGGCCGCCTCCCCAACCTTGCCGACACCGCCGACACAAGGGAAATCATCGTGTCGAAAAAACTGTGCGACCAACTCAGGCTGAAAGTGGGCGATAAACTCTTCTCCTACTTCATAGACAACAAGGTGAAGGCGCGCCGCTCTATTATTGTGGGCATTTACAACACGGAATTTGATGCATTCGACAAATCATATATCATTGGCAACATCAAATTGCTTCAAAGTGTGAACGACTGGAACGGCTTCACTGGCAACTATGTGGGTGTGAATCTCCGAAACACCGACAACTTGAGTGGCGATGCTCAACAGCTTTACGCAGCCCTTGCCAAGTCAACGATTGAGCACAACTACCCCACCCTACACACCGTAAGCACCATTACGCAGAACAATATGTCGTATTTCGCATGGCTAAGTATGCTTGACATGAATGTGATTATCATTCTCGCACTGATGATTATCGTTTCATCTTTCACTTTAATTTCCGCATTGTTAATGATTATACTTGAGCGAATTAGGATGGTGGGCGTGTTAAAGTCATTAGGCTGCTCAAACGGCATGATTCGCAAAATCTTCATCTACCTTACAGGCAAACTGATTATTCGTGCCATTATTATCGGCAATGTGTTAGGTTTAGGATTGGCACTAATTCAAAAGTGCTTCCACATCATAAAATTGAACCCAGAAGCATACTATATGTCATACGTGCCCATTGAAATCGACACCACTGCCCTACTGCTGCTCAACCTCGGCATCGTGATGATGTCGTACATCGCCCTGATTGGTCCAAGCCACATCGTTTCGACCATCAAGCCAACCACCACAATGAAATTTGATTAATCCATACATAGGTTAAATACAAGAAAAAGTCGGCGATTTGCCGACTTTTTCTTTTTGCATATATGTACCTTTGATTAATCCAGTTTCAAGACTGCCAAGAATGCCTTTTGCGGCACTTGCACAGAGCCAATTTGCTTCATGCGCTTCTTACCGGCTTTCTGCTTTTCAAGCAGTTTGCGCTTACGGCTCACGTCGCCACCGTAACACTTGGCTGTCACATCTTTACGAACCTGTTTCACAGTTTCACGAGCCACAATTTTAGCACCGATTGCCGCCTGAATCGCAATGTCGTATTGCTGGCGAGGAATCAGTTCCTTCAGTTTCTCGCACATTCTGCGACCAAGCGACACGGCATTGTCAACGTGGGTGAGCGAACTCAAAGCATCCACAGGCTGGCCATTCAAAAGAATGTCAAGTTTAATCAACTTCGACTCACGATATGAACTGATATAGTAGTCAAACGACGCATAGCCCTTTGAGATACTCTTCAACTTATCATAGAAGTCGATCACAATTTCACCGAGAGGAATGTCAAACGACAGTTCCAAGCGATTACCTGAAATGTATTCCTGCTTGGTGAGCACACCACGTTTACCCAAACAGAGTGTGATGATCGGTCCCATATATTCCGAAAGCGTGATGATTGACGCGTGGATATATGGCTCTTCAATCTTTTCAATCAGTGTAGGGTCGGGCAAACCAGCAGGGTTGTGCACCTCGGTCTCCTCGCCTTTCTTGTCATATACTTTATAGGACACGTTTGGCACTGTGGTAATCACCTCCATGTTGAACTCGCGGCTCAAGCGCTCTTGCACAATCTCCATGTGAAGCAAGCCCAAGAATCCGCAACGGAAACCGAAGCCCAGAGCCACCGACGATTCTGGCGAGAATGTGAGAGCGGCATCATTCAGTTGGAGTTTCTCAAGCGACGCACGGAGATTCTCGAAATCTTCGGGGTCGATTGGATAAACGCCGGCAAACACCATTGGCTTCACCTCTTGGAAACCGGCAATCGCCTTCTCACATGGGCATGCAGTGTGTGTGATGGTATCACCCACTCTCACCTCTGTAGAGTTTTTAATACCACTGATGATATAACCCACATTGCCAGCGCTCACCTGATTCTTTGGTTCAAGGTTCAACTTGAGGATACCCAACTCGTCAACGTCGTATTCACAGCCGGTGTTCACGAATTTCACAAGGTCGCCTTTATGGATTGTACCGTTAATCACCTTGAAATACACGATAATGCCACGGAATGGATTGAACACCGAGTCGAAGATAAGCGCTTGAAGCGGAGCCTCAGGGTCGCCCTTAGGAGCAGGTATGCGCTCCACGATGGCTTGCAGAATCTCAGGGATTCCCTCGCCGGTTCTGGCACTTGCCCTGATAATGTCTTCGGGGGCGCAGCCCAGCAATTCCACAATCTCATCTTCCACCTCGTCGGGGTGTGCGCTTTCCATATCTATCTTGTTGATAACTGGAATAATTTCCAAATCATTGTCCAGAGCCAAGTAAAGGTTGGAAATGGTTTGAGCCTGCACGCCTTGAGTGGCATCCACAATCAGCAGACAGCCCTCGCACGCAGCAATGGAGCGCGACACTTCGTAAGAGAAGTCGACGTGTCCTGGAGTGTCGATAAGATTGAGCGTATAATTTTCGCCATCTTGAACGTAATCCATCTGAATGGCGTGGCTCTTGATGGTAATGCCACGCTCTCGCTCCAAGTCCATGTTATCGAGCACCTGATTTTGCATTTCCTTGCCGCCAACGGTCTTGGTGTATTCCAACAGTCGGTCCGCCAAGGTGCTTTTACCATGGTCGATATGCGCTATAATGCTAAAGTTTCTTATATTCTTCATTTACAATTTTATTTTAACTACAAAATTACGAAAAAAATCACACCCTTTCAAAGCCCCAAATCAATTAATTTTTAGTAATTTTACCACAAAACAAGATACAATGGCACAACACAATACACTTGGCGCAGCTGGCGAACAATTTGCCTACGAATTTCTGATAAGAGAAGGCTTCATCGTGAGGGAGAGAAACTGGACGATGAACCACCTTGAAGTCGACATTATTGCCGAGCGAAACGGCACTTTTCATTTCGTGGAAGTGAAAACCCGATCCCAGAAAAACGGCTACGACCCTCGGCGCGCCATCAACCGACAGAAGCAAAACAATCTTATCAACGCTTCGAGGGCTTATTGCCGAATGTGCCGCAGAATGGACGTGAATGTGCAGTATGATGTGATTCTGCTTTACGGCACTCCCGACCATTTCGAAATGGAGTATATGCCAGGATATTTCAGAATGCCCCTACGCACATACCGATAACAAAAAAGAGCGGCAACTAATTACCGCTCTTTTCATTTATGTAAACATCTATTTTTACTGGTGTAATTCTTCGAGAATCTTCTGAACTTCCTCTTGGAATGATTTTTCCACTGTGATGCGTTGCTCAATCTGTTTGCATGCATGAAGCACGGTGGCATGGTTGCGGTTCAGTCGCAAGCCAATGTTGGTTGACGACAGTTGCGTTTCCTTCTTCGCAAAGTACATCAAAAGTTGGCGTGCGTCGGAGATTTCACGCTTACGCGACTGACCGTAAAGAAGCGCAGAATCAATATTGCAGTGATTAGCCACTTTCTCGGCTATCAGTTCAAAGGTCACCTGACGCTTATTCAACTTCACCGAGTTGGCAACCACAGCCTTTGCCAAATCAACAGATATTTCCTGATTGAGCATCATGGCATGTGCCAGCAGCGACACCACCACGCCTTCCAGTTCACGAATGCTGTCGGTCACATTGTTAGCAATAAACTCAAGCACATCGTCGGAGAATGCCAAACCGTCTTGCGAAGCCTTCAATTCGAGTACATCTTTGCGCAACTCGTAGTCTGGTTTCGACAGTTCCACCGTCATACCCCACTTAAAACGTGAAATCAAGCGCGGAATCATGCCATCGAGTTCGCTTGGACGGCAGTCACTCGACATGATCAACTGTTTATCACGACCGTGAAGTGAATTGAAAATATGGTAGAATGTGTTTTGGGTGGCCTGCTTACCTGCCAATTCCTGAATATCGTCGATAATCAGCACATCAATGCTTTGGTAGAAATTGATGAAGTCGGGCACCTTGTTACTTCTAACTGCAATAGAGTATTGGTTCTCAAAAATACGCGAAGTGACATAAAGCACGCGCAAGCGTGGATTATTTTCCTTCATTTTGATACCAATAGCCTGAATGAGGTGTGTTTTTCCCACACCAGTAGGGCCAAACACAAACATCGGGTTGAACGTCTTGCATTCAGGGTTTGTGGCAATCGCCATACCAATGCTCACTGCGAGCTTGTTGCTCATGCTTCCACAATAGTTCTCAAAGGTGTAACGGGGATTGAGTTGAGGGTCAATATCGTTTTGCGCCTCCTGATAGTGGAAGTTGGGCGACATGCGCTTTTTGAGCATAACGCTGGCGTTGTCGTCGGCCATTGTCACGGTTTCCTTTGCGGCAACTTCCACACTATAATATAACTTCTTAAATTCGCTACCATACACCTTTCGCAAAGCGGACAACATCACAGGACAGTAGCGCTCCTCAATCTGCTCGATGAAGAACTGTGAAGGAACTCGCAAAGTCAACGCTCCATCTTTGAAATCAACCACACTAATGGGAGCAAACCAAGCATTATATTGCTCGGTCGAAAGGTTGTCTTTCAAGTACTGAAGACACTTGTTCCATTGCTCGATATGTGGACTGTTTTTAATCATTAATTTCAGAATGGGGCATTTTTACAACAATACAAAATTATAGTGTTTTTTCTGAAAAAAAACTCGTTTTAAAATTTGTTTTTTTGAAAACAATCCTATTACAGGTGATAAACAGACACTTAAGCCAAAAGTGGGAAAAATCGACAGTTTTAAAAATCGTAACAGTTGAAAAGGCTATCTATCAACACTTTAGAATATTTGTTTAATTTTCTTTAGAAAAATGGCGATTGGCAAAAAGCCGTTTTGAACGCAACATTGATAGAAAAGCATAAAAAAGCGAGCGCGGCGTTATTCGGAATAATTCCAAACAACGCCACACTCGTTATTTTTGGAATTTAAAATACTTTTATCGTCACATATTTCTTAGGGTGCTTCTTCACATCTTGCAAGAGGGAATCAAGGCTTGCCACTGTGCTTGTGGCATTTTGATAAAGTTTCTTATCATTAAGAAGCATACCCAAAGAGGAGTTTTCATTGTTGAGTTTGGCTGTCAAGCGTTGAACATTTGCCAAAGTGGCATTGATGCGATTAAGAGTGGTGTCTAATGGCAGTTCTTTCAAATTGCCGGTAATCGTGTTCAAGTTGCCTGTGGTAGTTCGCAAGTCGCCAGTAAGCGCATTTGCATTAGCGAGCACTCCGTTGGCATTATGAACCATTCCAGGGATCGCCTTATTGAGGCTTGCCATCAGTTCTGTGAGTTGTGCTGAACTGGCAGCGAGTTCGCGAGTGATAGCGTCGCAGCGAGTCACCGAAGCGGCAATGGCTGGATTTGCGAGAATCTGATTCACACTGCCCACTATCGAGTCCACCTTCGGGAGAATCGACACCAGCGCCGGCATCATATCATTGCCCACCTTGTCCATCAATCCTCCTTGCATTTGTGTAGGAATCACGCTACCCACCTCCATGTAGGTTTTGCTTGCGCCCAAATTCAGTTGCAATGCCGCTGCGCCAAGCAGTTCGTTGGAGAATGTGATGGTAGATCCATCTGGAATTTTCAAGCCTTTCTCAAAACTCAACTCCACCGAAATCTGGTTGGTATCGTAGTCGTAAGTGATTTCGCGCACCTGACCCACCTTGAAACCATTCACCGTCACAGGCGAAGCCACCGTAAGTCCGTTCACTTTTTCAAATTTAGCATAATAGAAGTTCGCAGGCTTCAGCAAATTGATGCCTTTTAAGTATTCAATGCCCCAATAAAGGATGCAAATGCTCACAACCACAGTGAGACCTATCAAAACATTTTTTTTAGATGTTGGGTTCATATCTAATTAAATAATATGTGCTGTTTTTTTCAATATCGTGCAAAGATAGCAATAAAAAGGGTAATACCACTATTCCATAACAAGACAAAAGTGGTTTTTTGCTGAAATAAATCATTCTAAAAAGAAATGTGTATTAATTTTTTTGTTGTAAATTTGTAAAAATAATAACCACTTAAAGCAAAACAGCGATGGACTCATTTCAAAATGAAAAAAAATTGTACGGCTTAATTGGCTATCCGTTGGGACACTCGTTCTCAATGGAGTATTTCAACGAGAAATTCGAGTCGGAGAATATAAATGCCGAATACATGAATTTTGAAATTGAGGATATTGGCGACCTTATGGAGGTGATTGCCGAATACCCAAATCTCTGTGGACTTAACGTGACATATCCCTACAAGGAGCAGGTGCTCCCCTACCTCACGTCAATCGACGATGCTGCAAAAGCCATTGGTGCTGTGAATGTGATTAAAATCACGCGTGGGCCAAAGGATAACGACATGGAACTTCGTGGTTACAATTCCGACACTATCGGCTTTATGAAGTCGGTTGAGCCTTTCGTGAATGAAAACCGCAAAAAAGCGATGGTGCTGGGCACTGGCGGCGCATCGAAAGCGGTGACCTATGCGCTGCGCAAATTAGGCATTGAGGTGATGCTCGTTTCTCGCCAGAAATCAGCAGCCACCCACACCTACGACGAACTCACCAAAGCCATGGTGAACGAGCACAAAATCATCGTAAACGCCACCCCACTGGGCATGTTCCCCCACACCGACACTTGTCCCGACTTCCCTTATCGCTTTTTGGGCAAGAGCCATTTGTGCTACGATTTGATATACAACCCCGACATCACATTATTTATGCAAAAATCGAAGGCGGCTGGCGCAGAAGTGAAAAACGGACTGGAAATGCTTCTCCTTCAAGCCTTCGCAGCCTACGATATTTGGACGAAATAGTGCCTACACATTTGTAAATGTATAAATGGACAGTTCTCCCCTATCGAAAATCCCGATAACCCGCATCGTTGTTCCTTTTGGTGGGGGAATTGTTTTGGGTAATTATTTTCCACCAGTCCCCATTCTTGCTACCGTATCGCTTGCCATCATTGGGTGCGCTATCGCCATTATGATGAGTATGCTTTCTCGCACTCCAGAAAGCAGAAGCAAGGTTCGCCCATTCTCGATTATTCCTATCATCATCATCTCATTAGCACTGGGTTGGACCACCTACTCCATTCATCAGCCCTCGGTGCTCAACCTCTCGCAAACCAACGGCAAATTGGGCTACGGCAGAATCGAAAGCATTGACTTTAAGGAAAGGTCCATGTACATGACTGTGGATATACTTAGCCAGCACGCACAAGGCAGCACCATTCTGCTCACCACCAAAGGCTGCAATTATAGCCTGACGGAAGGCGATAACGTGGCTTTCGTGGTAAATCTCCAGAGAATCAGCAATCCAAACATGCCCGAAGACACCGACTTCGCTTTAATCCAAAAGAGAAAGGGCATCATCTATCAGCAGCATATCGACGCTAAAGCAGTCACAAAATATGGCCATACCGACACCTTTGGAAACTTGATGACCAAAGCCCGAAAAAGAATCATCGCCTCAATCCATCGCACCACCCTGTCGCTGGAAACCAAGCACTACATCATTGCGCTGCTGTTGGGTAATAGGAAATATATCGACCAACAAACACGGAGCGAATACTCCTACGCTGGCATATCGCATGTGCTGGCGTTGAGCGGACTTCATATCGGCATCATCATGGTATTTATATGGCTACTGCTATGGCCATTAGACTTTTACCAACTAAAGAAACTCCGTTTCGTCCTATCGGTAGTAATTGTCATTTTCTACGATGTGCTCACAGGGCTTCCTCCTTCGGTAGTGCGTGCCACCGTGATGATTGCTTTCACATTTGCCACATTCATTTTCGGGAGAAAGGCTACGGCTGTCAATTCATTAATGGCATCAGCACTTCTGATTCTTGCTTTCTCACCCGAATCGATCTTCAATGCGGGATTTCAACTCAGTTTCATCACAGTGCTGTTCATTCTCATTCTCTCTCCTTCCAACAAACAAATCAAGACGAAAAGGAAGTGGCTTCGCTACCTTGTCACGTTAATCGTCACATCAGTTATAGCGATGGGCGCAACCATTGCGCTCACGGCGTATTATTTCCACACCATATCGTGGGCAGGATTTATTTCAAATGCGCTAATTCTGCCAATATTCCCGATTTTTATGGGTATTGCGGTGCTAATTATTCTGCTGGCGTGCGGCGATATGAACATTGATGCACTAAACCACATTGCCGATATGCTGGTCACCTATGCCAATTCCGTAGCACAGTACATATCGCAACTGCCATTCTCAATCACAAAAGAGGTGTATTTCAGCGAATACGATGTGTTATTCTATTTCATCTGCATCACATTCCTGGCGCTGTTTATCAAACGCAGAAAGTGGCTTTATATGAATCTGTGCATCGCAAACTGCGCTTTTGCGGTGGTTCTGCACACGCTCACGCTCAACAGTTTCCCCACTTCAGGGTGTGTTGCATTTAATGCCTACGATTGCACACCAATCGTTTTCTACCAAGACGGCAATGCGTATTACTGGACACCCGACGACGGCAGTAAATTTAAGCACGAAGATTTCAGACGGCAACACACTGGTTTCTTTGCAGCCCACGGCATTGACAGCTTTACGGAAGCCAACGATTCTTCGAAAATCCAAAATGTGGCACTCCGCTCGCCATACGCACGCATATTCAGCCACACCATTCTTATGGCAGGCAACAATCGTTGGAAGAAAATCACAGGAGAAAAGAAAGTGAATATCAATTACTGCGTAATCACAAAGCGATTCAATGGCACGGTAGAAGATTTGGCACGCCTCTACAACATCAACCACATGGTGATTTCGGGCAATGTGTATGAGCCAAATACACCAAACATCATCGACCAATGCCGCAGATTTGGCATCAAGTGCCTGAATTTGAGAGAGAAATCTTTAATAATAGACTAAGCAATCACACTACCTCACCACTCGCCCTGCGGCATAAAAGTGATTGATGAAATAATCTTCGGTAATATCGCTGATTTTCACGCCACTTGACGATGACGCGTGTGCAAATTTATTATCTTTCAAATAAATGCCCACATGGTTGATTTTTTTGGCATTTCTTGATGTGCAGTAAAACACGAGGTCGCCTTCTCGGAGGTCGTCAACATCAATCAACTTACAGTTTTTCTCGAAAATCTTAGCCGAATTTCGTTCTATTGGCTTTTTATACACGGCTTTATAGATTTGAAGCACGAATCCTGAGCAGTCCACACCTCGCTTGGTGTTGCCCGCGTATCGGTAAGGAGTGCCTAACCAACCTTTAATTTCACGATACAGTTTTTTGTTGTCGCCCGCGCTCAAACTGATGTCAAGTGTGCGCCACTCATCGGGAATTTTCACAGGGCGGCTTGTGCCAGGCTTATAGGTTGTAGTAGTCTTTTTGGTATGACACGACCCAAGCATCAACGCCACCATCACCAGCAGCATTGGCAAAAACTTTACGCTATTTTTCATATTGATTCTGTGCATGTCAAAAATGTGCATGTCAAAAAACAAAAAATGCTAAAGAAAGCACCGACTTCAGGAAGCCTTACACCTTTCTTTAGCATTCGTTTATGTAAAATGATTACTTTTCTTCTTCTGCAGGAGCTTCAGCCTCTTCCTTTTCCACGAAAGATGTGTAACCTGCCTTTACGAGAATGTTGAACCAAGTGATCAGCTTCTTGATGTCGGTTTTGTAAACACGCTCCTCATCATATTCTGGGAGCACTGACAACATGAATTCAGCAAGCTTCTCGTCTGTCTTATAGTCTGCTGCGTTCACGCCTTCTGGATATTTTGCGTATGCTGCTTCGAGCACTTCTGCAAGAGGCTTATCGTCACCAGTAGTGTAGATAGCAACATCACCCAACGAGATGATTTTGTCACGAGAGTGAGCTGGTGTTCTTTTTTTGTCAATCAAACTTTCAACAATTACGATATTCTTTCCGTATGAAATGAGTTTGTACAAACCTGGCTTGCCAGAAATGCTTAAAATAGTTTTCAACATAAATATTACGTTTATTTTATCTGTCTTTTAAAAAATGATTATACTACAAAGTTAATGAAAATAATCAAATATCAGTATATTTCATGAAGATATAAAGCCCGTGTAAAGTTACTTTAACAATTTGAGGTTTTCCACAATTTGTGGTATCACAGCCGTGGTGCCATCGTTGATTATCACCACGTCTTTATCGCTCTGCACTTCCTCCGACGCTTGCGAGGCGATGCGCTGCTCCACTTGCACCCTCGGCATTCCGTTACGAGCCATCACTCGCTCCACCCTCACCTCTGTTGGTGCGGTCACTTTCCATATTTTATCCACAATCTGATGCACGCCACTCGAATAGGGAATGGCAGTTTCCACAAACACCAGTCCGCCCTTTCCACGCCACCAATCCTGTATGTCGGCTTTCACGGCAGGGTGAACAATAGCATTGAGATCTGCCAATGCCGATTGGTCAGCAAACACGATTGAGGATAAATATTGAGCATTAAATGCGCCTTGGCGATACAGGTCGGTCCCAAACCGCTTCACAAGACTTTCGCGCAATGCCACCGACTCGTTCATCAGTCGCTTCGCATTGGCATCGCAGTCATACACAGGATAGTCCAATAGGCGCAACACCTGCGACACTACCGACTTACCACTCCCTATTCCTCCTGTTATAGCAACAATCATAAGTTTGGAATATCATTTCACCGTCCAAGTCACAGAGTCTCTCAATATCTTGTAAATCTTTCTGTGGGGGAATTCCTCTGCCTTACGGACAGCCACTTTGCCCGACTTTTTAGTCAAGTCAATATCGTCGGCAAACACGGCAATAGTTGGTGCTTTCGCATTATAGAAGCGTTCTGGCACATAATACAGAATGTCAACAGTAGATGGGTGATATTGGATTTTTATGCCTTTCACTTCCTTTGGTTCCACATCGATTGTGGCACGCTTGAGATAGTTTTTCTCCAAATCAAGGCGGAGTCGCACCTTTGTGGTTTGGAATCTCGCCCCAGGAATTGGCCTCAAATTCACCGTCATCAATGTGTCGGAAAAATCGTTCACAGTAAATGGGTCGAGCGACACCGAATCCACCGTTTCCAGCAGTTCGCTCTTGGCATACACCACCACCGAATCGGGCGTGCACACAGGCCAGTTGACGAGCGACATGGTCACTGGATTGAATTGCAGATTGATACTGTTGCCAAAAGTGACCGGCACTTTTTTGCCCTCGTGAGCAACCACCGTCAGCACCAAGGGAAATCCTGGCTGAATTTTCGACATGTTGGCGGGGCGATACAGTGAGTTCAAGTTCAGTGAAGCATAAATATCGTCGAGCGAAATCACCAATTCCGAATTTGCTTTCTGAAACTTGGAGAGGAAATTGATATTGACATCTGGTCGGAAAAACTTATAATACACATGAAAGAACACTTTCCCCTCCATGGGCACGGTCACCTGACTTGGAATTGAATCAATAACAACCACCTCGTCGGGCACACCAGTAATCACCAGATTCAGCGTCACATCGCCAGTGTACGACTTCGTGAATCCCCAAGCGAAGAAAGAAAACAAAAAAAAGTACCCATACAATAAAACCACTTTATAGGCGGCTTTATTCGCTGGGAAACTTTTCTGTATTTTTTTGATTATCTCCACTGCTCAAGAAAAAAAATGCGATTGGTCGGTTTTACGAGGACATATAGCCACCCCAAAACCGACCATTATCAGAGTTACAATTAATCTTTCTTTACTTCAGAGCCTGTTTGGATAGCGTCTTGCATTGATGGGTAGATCATAGTTGCGTCAATCACAATCTTCACGCCATCAGTGATTTCCAAAAGCACTGTACCATTTTGCTTGATTTCACGAATACGGCCGTGGATACCCCCAGCGGTAATCACTTTGTCGCCCGACTTCAAACCTTCACGGAATTTCTTCATTTCTTTTTGCTTCTTGCTTTGTGGGCGAATCATAAAGAAATAGAAAATAGCGATAAGAGCCACAATCATAATAATGCTACCCATACCACCCGAAGAAGCAGGTGCGGCAGCAGCATCAAGTAAAATATAATTCAATACCATACTTTATAATTTTATTTAATTAATAATGTCTATTTAATAATCACCTTGTCGGCACGCAGTTTATTCACCACTGCGTTCAAAATACCATTCACAAACTGGCCGCTTCGTGGAGTGCTGTAGTCCTTGGCAAGTTCGATGTATTCGTTGAGCGACACGTTCACAGGAATGCTTGGATAGTTGCGGATTTCGGTCAGCGCAGTGCACATCACCACACGGTCCATCAGTGCAATTCGTTCCACATCCCACTTTTCTGTTTTCACAAACTGGTCGATGTACGAATTGTTTTCCTCCATTTCAGCCACAGCCTTTGAGAAAAGTTGTTCGCCAAATTTGCTGTCGTCATCGTTCTTGTATTGAGGAAGGATTGGCTGTGCCTCTTCGTCTTCGAAGCGGCGAATGGTCTTTATCACAAACTGACCCATGATTTGCAAGTCATCATCAGTGTAATAAACGCTCATTGACTGAAGATGCTCAAGCAAATTCTCGTCGGGGAGCACCACTTTTTTCATTAGTTGGTACCACACCTCGCCGTCACGCACGAGAGAGGTCTTAGGCATTTCCATATATTCCTGATATTCTTCCGAACGGAGAATCTTATCAAGAAGCAAGCGAACAAAGAGTTCGTCGTCGCGCCAGTTGATTTTCTTGTCGTCCACAAAGTCGGCAAGTGTTTGGTCGGCACGAAGTCTTTTCACGAACTCGTTTTCCACAAAACGCATATTTGGGTTCAAGTCTTCCTCGGTTGGGAGGAACTTGTGCTTGGCTTCGTCAAGACGCAAATCTTGAACATCGGTGAGTTCAATCATCAACTTCAACAACGCATTATAGAGTTCATACGACTTGTCGAGACTCTTTGTCAATTCTTTCTTAGCCGTTGTTAAAGTCATGGAGTCTTTTGAAACCATGTAGGCGTACAGCATTTGTACGACTTTTGCTCTTATAAGGACACGATTTATCATCTAAATATAATTTTTTTGCAAAGTTACCCTAAAATCGGTTTTCAGTCAAATAAAACTTTATGAATTTACATTTTGACCGTCGTTAAGTCGCTGACGAACCACCTCATAAATCATAATACCACCAGCAACCGACACGTTGAGCGAATTGATTTGCCCAAATTCGGGAATAGCCACGAGTGTGTCGCAAAGTTTCAGCACATCGGTGGAAATGCCGGTATCTTCGGCACCAAGCACAATGGCTACAGGCCCAGTGAAGTCGGCTTTTGTATAGTTCAGATCAGTTTTTTCCGATGCGCCCATCACTTTGAAACCGCTGTCGCGCAGATATTGCACAGCTTTCACCAGGTTGCGCTCACGGCACACTGGCAAATAATTCAGTGCACCAGCCGATGTCTTTACGGCATCAGCATTCACACTCACGCTGTTGCGCTCCGGAATCACGATGCAATTCACGCCAGCACACTCGCATGTGCGGGCTATCGCGCCGAAATTGCGCACATCGGTCACACCGTCGAGCACCACCACAAGCGGATTAATGCCTTCGTCGTACAACGCTGGCACTACATCATCTACATGGTAATAATCCACAGCAGCCATAAACGCTATTACGCCTTGGTGATTTTTGCGAGTCACCTTATTTATACGTTCTACCGGCACACGCTGAACCGGCACATTGTATTCACGAGTCACACTCAGCAACTCGCGAGCAAGTTCACCGCCAAGGTCCTTTTTCATCAGCACCTTGTCGACCTGCTTTCCCGATTCAATCGCTTCTATTACAGCACGAATGCCGAATACAACTTGGGATTTGTCTATCATTTATTTATTCCAATTAAAGATTTTGCATTTTCGATTGCTGCCTGGTTCACATCTTTACCACTCAACATTCTTGCAATTTCAAGCACATGTTCTTCCTCGTTCAGTGCCTTCACATGAGTGAGTGTAGAGTTTTCATCATCAGCCTTATACACCATCAGGTGATGGTGGGCATGGGCAGCCACTTGCGGAAGATGGGTAATGGCAAGCACCTGAATGCGCTTGCATATCTCTCCCATCATCTCCCCTATTTTGTTAGCCACATCACCCGACACGCCAGTGTCCACTTCATCAAAGATGATGGTGGGCAAACTCATTGAGCGGGCAATAATCGACTTGATGCACAGCATCAATCGTGAAATTTCGCCACCCGATGCCGTGTCTTTGACAGGGAGCAACGTTTGATTTTTATTGAAGGCGAACAGAAATTCCACCGCATCAGCTCCGTTTGCTGTATAGTCGGTGGCAGTGAACTTGATGTCGAAAGCCAAGTTGCGCATACCCAAGGTCTGAGCCAAGGGTTGCAAATCTGCCACAAAAAGCTGTGCTGCTTTTTTTCTGGTTTCCGACAGTGCCAAAGCCAGTTCTTTCACCTTCGCTTTTTGAACTTTCAATTTCGCCTCAATTTCCGCAATCTGGTTTTCGCTATTGTCAATCAGCGATAGTTGATTTTCAAACTTGTGCTGAATAGCCAACAGTTCATTTACCGATGCGGCATTGTGCTTTCTCTCCAGCTCATAAATGGAGTTTAGGCGCATTTCCACCTCTTCGAGTTGGCGTGGGTCGTCAACCAGTTGGTCATCGACATACGACACCGACTGGGCAATGTCTTTCAACTCCACTAATGCCGACTGCACACGCTCGCCCATTCCCTCAATTTCTGAAAGGTTGCGCTCCGTGCTTTGAATGCGCTGCGCCACCACTTTCAGTTGCTCAAGAATGGAATTCTCCTCACCATTCAAAGTTGAACTAATCTGCCACAAATTTTGCTTGATTTCCGACACATTGCTCAACTTTTTCTGAAGATTCTCAAGTTCAATATCTTCATTCTCTGTGAGTTTCAAATCAGCGAACTGGTTGAGTTGAAAGCGGATATAATCTTCCTCTGCCCTGCTTTTCTCGTATTCGTTTTGCTTTTCAAGAAGTTGCTCCTGTAGTTTTTTATAGCATACATATTCAACATTATATTTTGAAACCACTTCTTTATTATCAGCAATACTATCTAAAACCGACAGTTGAAACGCAGGTTTTGAAAGAAGCATATTGCTATGCTGCGAATGAATATCCACAAGGCGCGATGTGAGGTCTTTCAGCACCGAAATAGTCACAGGCGTGTCGTTGACAAAAGCACGCGAACGCCCAGTTGCGCTAATTTCACGACGCACGATGCACTCTTCTTCCCAAAAGTCAATTTCATTCTCTGCGAAAAAACCTTCCAACGCATAGGCAGAGATGTCGAATGATGCCTCTACCACCACTTTCTTCTCTGGGTTTCGCACCGAACGCGCTTCGGCACGCTCGCCCAAAATCAGCGACAAGGCACCCAAGATAATCGACTTACCGGCACCAGTTTCACCTGTGATAATGGTAAGCCCGTTATCAAACATGATTTCAAGTTCATCGATCAGTGCGTAGTTAGATATATGCAGTCGAGTAAGCATTATGCGCTATTAGTCGTTTTGTTGTTCTTTCTTGATTTTGTCCAATCGAGCTTGCTCTGTTGGCCACAATGGATAGAGCGTTTCATACACCGAAGCCTTCTCCGTAAGGTTGGCTTTGGAATACACATTCACCAGTTCATCGAGTTTTGCGTCTTTAAACATCGACAAGCACACCGACATGGGTGCCACATCGTAGATTTTCTTCAAAATCTCCAACGATTGCGTAATCACTTGCCTACCTTTGTCGGCACTCACCACCATCTGGTCGAGCCCAAGTCGGTGGTAATTGTAGAGCACTTCACGAATGCCCGAAGTGGCCTTGTCGGTGTAGGCACTGAGCACAGCACTTCTGTTTTTAGTGTCCTCAAACGCTTTCCAACCACTTTCACCACTACTTTGAGCCATTCTCACCACATTTGCCGCTTTCTCGTAATATGGGTCGCCACCTCTCATCGAGAAAGTGTCAAAATCCATACCGATAATCATAAATGCGTAAAAATTGAGAATCGCGGTCAAATTGCTTTGCATATCCTGCTCGGAATACACCAAAGGCTCATTTTGCTCGTAAGTGAACTCCACTTTCGTGTCTTTGAAATTGATAATTGTGGTGGTGTAAGAGCTGTTATACACCGGGCGTTGCGACTGGATTTGCAAGTCGCCTGACATCTTTCCACTGCCATCGTCGTAGGTGTTCACCGTCAAAAACAATTTGCACTGAATTTTTTCATTATTGCCAAACTGAGCATCAGTCCACTTGGTGGTGTTCATATACTCGGAAATGGCCTGCTGGAGGGTGGTAAACGCTTCTTTATTTGCGTTCTGAATCTTACTGCTGTTGATTTCAACCTCGCAATTCAGTTCCTGTGCGAAAGCGCAAACTCCCACACACGCCACGGCTACCAACAATGAAAAAATACGACGAATGTTCATAAGTGGAATTTCAATTTTCAAAGTTATTTGCTTGAATGAACTTTAAAGTAAATTTTGGTCAACACATTCTTTGTGTCTTGTGGGAAGTCGCCCTTCATCATCCAACCATAGTAGCCGGTGTCTTTAGCCAACACTTCCGCAACCGACATTCCTTTGTATTTGCCAAAGTTGAACACTTCCACGCCCTTGTCATCAAACACGAATCGGCCTGCAAGGTCCACATTCTTGTTTTGGGTAGAAAAGGCAGAAAGATACTCAACCTCGTTTTGCAGCGATGGATACTTGTCTAATTGCGCTTTGAGCACCTCGTAGGTGGCTCTTGTGTCGGCATCGGCAGAATGTGCGCCTTCCAAATCTTTTCCGCAATAAAACTTGTAGGCTGCCACAAGATTGCGTTGCTCCATTTTGTGGAAAATGGTCTGAACATCAACAAACTTGCGCTTCGAGAAATCGAAATCCACGCCAGCTTTCAGAAATTCCTCCTGAAGCATGGGAATGTCGAAGCGGTTGCTGTTGAAGCCTGCCACATCGCTACCCTCAAACACCGATGCCAGTGAGCGTGCCACCTGCTTGAATGTGGGGCAATCCTTCACATCGTCGTCGGTGATGTGGTGAACGGCTGTAGCCTGTTCAGGGATGTGCATTCCTGGATTCACACGAAGGGTCTTTGATTCCTCAGTGCCGTTGGGAAACACTTTGATATACGAAATTTCCACTATTTTGTCGGAAGTGATATTCAACCCTGTGGTTTCAAGGTCGAAAAACACTAACGGCTTTTTCAAATTTAATTCCATTTGATATTTCTATATTATTTTGGAGTGAAGTCTGTGCTATTAAAGCATCATTGGCATAAGAAGAACAAGCAGTTCCTCATTTTCTTTCTGCTCAACAGGCAAGAACAAGCCTGCTCTTGTTGGGTCGATGAGCTGAACTGAGATATTTTCAGCGTCGATGTTGTTGAGCACGTCGATGATATTCTCATCGTTGAAGCCGATAGCCATTTCCACACCGTTGTAGTCGCAAACGATGCGTTCTTCCGCAGAAGTTGAGTAATCAATATCTTGGGTTGACATCAGCACTTCATCAGGGCGCATCTCCAACTTCACAAGACCGCTTGAACTGGTAAACACCGACACACGGCGGAGCGCGTTGAGCAATTGCACACGGTCAATCGACACGTTGTATTGGTTTGTGGTTGGAATCACAGAGTTGTAGTTAGGATAACGGCCATTCACGAAACGGCAAGTGAGTGTATAGTCTGCTGTCTCGAAAGTGGCGCTCTTGCTATCTACAGTAATATTCACATCACCATCTTTCTTTTCAAGAATACTGCTCAAAATTGCAGCAGGCTTGGTTGGGAGAATGAACGAGAGTTCGTGACCTGTTTGGATATTGAGTTTGCGATAGCGCACCAACTTGTGGGTGTCAGATGCCACAAACACGATTTCATCGGGCTTGATGTCCCAGAAAATACCCATCATCACCGGACGCATTTCCTCAACGCCTACAGCGAAGATTGTTTGTTGAATACCCTCAACCACAGTTTTGCAAGGCAGAGTCAAGTGCTTTGGTTCTTCTTCGCTCGCAGCCTTCACAGGGAATTCATTGCCGTTCACGCCAATGAAGTTGAATTTACCGTGAAGATAAGTGATGTTGATTTCAAGATTCTCATCGTTCACATCAAATGTGAGTGCCAAGTCAGGAAGTTGCTTGAGAAGGTCGAGAAGTTTCTTCACATTTGCAGCAAACTTTCCTGAGCCTTCAGGGTTTTGCACCTGCACATTGGTGGTAAGCGTAGTTTCCTGATCGCTACCAGTAATCACCAATTTGTCGCCTTCAAGGTTGAACAAGAAATTGTCGAGAATCGACAGCTTGTTTTTGGAATTCACTACCTTACTCACTGCTGAAAGGTGAGAAAGTAAAAGCTTACTTTGAATGTTGAATCTCATATATGCTATAATTTGAATTTATTAATATTCGCTTGTTGTAAAACCTGTATATTTTTAACTTACAAATATACAAATTATTGCCGACAATTCAACAAAAAACGTCGTCCAAACTCACTTGGACGACGCTATTTTAAGTATTATTTTGCAATTTCTTACATCACGCCACGCTCTCTGAGCTTCTTTTGCCAATTCCAGGCACTGAGCATAGTGTCTTCAATCGACTCTTGAGCCTTCCAGCCGAGCACTTCGTTAGCCTTCTTTGGATCAGCCCAAATCTTCACAATATCGCCTTCGCGACGGCCCACAATCTTGTGTGGAACTTTCACGCCAGTAGCCTTTTCAAATGCGTGGAGAAGTTGGAGCACCGACAGGCCTTCGCCTGTTCCGATATTGAACACTTCGAGCTTTTCGTCGCTCTTGTCCTCAAGCATTCTCGCAAGTGCCACAACGTGAGCTTTCGCAAGGTCAACCACGTTGATAAAGTCGCGAATGCAAGAGCCGTCGGGGGTGTCGTAATCGTCGCCGAAGATGCTCAATTCCTTACGCACGCCAATAGCAGTCTGGGTGAGATAAGGAACAAGGTTTTGTGGAACACCGTTTGGCAATTCGCCAATTTCTGCCGATGGATGCGCACCGATTGGATTGAAGTAGCGCAACAAAATAGCCTTGATTGGAGCACCGCTCTTCACCACGTCGGCAATGATGTCTTCACTCATCTGCTTGGTTGCGCCGTAAGGTGAAGTTGCCTTCTTGGTTGGAGCGTCTTCTGTGATAGGATTCTTATCTGGTTCGCCATACACGGTGCAAGAAGAAGATAACACAAAGCCCTTCACACCGTAAACAGGCATCAAATCGAGCAAGTTGATGAGAATGTTGAGGTTGTTACGGTAATAGAGAATTGGTTTGTGAATCGACTCGCCCACAGCCTTACTTGCGGCAAAATTGATAATGCCGTTGATGCCAGGGTTTGCCTTGAACAATTCGTGCAGTGTGTCGATATTTGTGCAGTCACCCTCCACAAACACTGGGCGAATGCCTGTGATTTTCTCAATACCGTCAAGCACTTCGATGTTGCTGTTCGACAAGTTGTCGATAATCACAACTTCGTAACCTGCTTGTTGCAATTCCACGGTGGTGTGGGAACCGATAAATCCCAAGCCGCCAGTAACAAGAATTTTTCCTTTCATTTTGATTACTTTTTGATTGATTTTATAATATGTTCCACGATTCTGCCACAAGCCAATCCATCGCCGTAAGGATTTATTGCCTTGCTCATCTTTTCATACTGTTCTTTCGAATCAAGCAGCAGCTGCATGTTTGACACGATTTTCGCATAGTCGGTGCCTACCAGCTTCACCGTGCCTGCATCAAGAGCCTCTGGACGCTCAGTGGTGTCGCGCATCACGAGCACCGGTTTTCCAAGCCCAGGAGCTTCCTCCTGAATACCGCCACTGTCGGTAAGCACAATGCTTGATTTCTCCATCAGATACACGAAGTTGAGATATTCAAGCGGCTCGATGAAGAATAAGTTGCTGGAAGCGTCGATGCTGTCGCCAAACACTTCTTTGATGGGTCGGCGCACATTGGGATTGAGGTGCATCGGATACACGAAATCCACATTCGGATAACTTTCGCTCAAGGTCTTAATTGCATTGCAGATGTTCTTGAAGCCTTCTCCGAAGTTTTCTCTACGGTGACCGGTAATTAGCACAAGGCGGCGTGTGCCGTCGTCGAGTCGGTTCACATCGTAGCCCTGCTCTTTCAGGCGAGCCGACAATGAGGCAGAGAGTGTGGTGTCGTTTTTAATTCTGTCCACCACCATGTGAAGCGCATCAATCACTGTGTTGCCTGTCACGATAATCTTTTCTTCCCCCACTCCCTCGTCAAGCAAATTCTGACGGCTGAGCGGTGTGGGCGAAAGGTTGAATGTGGCAATGCAACCCGTAATCTGACGATTCATTTCCTCAGGCCAAGGGCTGTAGATGTTGTGCGTGCGCAAGCCTGCTTCCACATGCCCTACGGGAATCTGCTGGTAAAATGCTGCCAAAGCGGCTGCCATGCTGGTGGTGGTGTCGCCATGCACAAGCACCACATCGGGCTGCGCCTCTTTGAGCACATCACGCATTCCCAAAAGCACACGAGAGGTAATATCGTATAAATCTTGACCCGACTTCATGATATTCAAGTCGTAGTCGGGGGTGATATCAAATATCTCCAGCACCTGGTCAAGCATCTCACGGTGCTGACCAGTAACACACACTATGGTATCGACTTCTTCGTGACGCTTCTGAAACTCCTTCACGAGTGGAGCCATTTTGATGGCTTCGGGACGAGTTCCAAAAACGAGCATTACTTTCTTCTTCATAATTCAGTATAATTGGAGTATTTGCCACGTGGAAGCCACAATGGCAAATACTTACACTTTGCAAAAATAATGATTTTTTACAACATTCGCAAACGCCCTATTTTCTTGTGATTTTGAAAATAGTGCCTTCAATCAGCGAGCAGTACACATCGCCATTGGCATCTACCTCAAAACCATTCACTTCACTTGTGCCCATTGGGTAAGAAACCACAAGCTGGTGGGTGGCGGCATCTACGATTGAGAGCTGGCCGTGGCGGCTACCGGCATACACGAATCCATCGTGCTCAATCACGATACATGGAGCATGCTCATAACCTATACCGAGGTCGGTTTTCCAAAGGAGCTTGTAACTGTTGCCTTCGGTGCTCATAGCCACCAATTCACCGTCCATAGTCTTGGCATAAGCCACTTTTCCGTCTTCACTGCGGCCTAAACTTTCACGAACTTTATTCTCATTCTTTTCGCGCCAAATCTGCTTGCCGCTTTTTCTGTCAACGGCTGTTGCCACACGGTCGGGAGCCACAACCACCACCTTGTCGGCAGTAACCACTGGCACCACATTGCCTGGACTGAAGAGGTTCACAGTCTTGCCATTGTTCCACTTCCATTGGAGCTTGCCGCTTTTTTTGTTGATCGAACGCAAATAGGTGTCCCATGCGCCAAAAATCACATCACCGCCATCAATCACAGGGGCTGCTTGGCAATAGTTGTCGATGTCGTCGAAGCGCCACACCAATTTGTGCTTGGCGATGTCCCAAGCTTGGAATGTCTTGTAACCACCTTGGTAAAGGATACCTTTTTCTATCACACCATCAGCCACATAGGGGCCGTCGGCATTGAAAGCGTATGTTTCTTTGCCCGATTTCTTGTCGAGCCATACCAAACGGCGGTCGGCAGTTGGCAACACCACATATTTGCGGTCAACTGCAGGGCGTGCGTAAAGCATGGCAGCGGTTTTATATTCCCACTTCACTTTGTGTGTCTGCTTGTCAAGAGCCTTGCAGAAGCCCAAAGAATTGCCGAAATAAATGTTTTTCTCGTCCAATCCCAAACGGGTGAAGATAGTGGCATTGTCGGCAAACACCTTTTCTACAGCAAAGCGTGCATCTTCTTTAGTTTGTAAAGAAGCAGGTGCTGGGCTGTCGTAGTATTCGGTGTTCATCTTGTATGCATACATTGGAACAGGTGCCTGATCCAAAATCTTGTTGTAAACGTGAATCCAGTTTGATTTCAAATCCACGTTAAGGAGGGTGTAGCCATAATCGCCATTACCCATATCAAGGGCACGAACAATCAGTCCGTTGATGCCGTCGGTCTCATACAGGCGCCATCTGTGATAGTGGCCGCACTGGTGAGTAATCACTGGATATTTCTTCAGAATAGCCACATAGTCGCGATAGTTGTCTAAGTCGTCGAGAATTGGATAGTGGTTCACGCTCAGCACCTTCATGCCAGGCTTCACCTTCTCTGAGAGTGTCTTGTCGAGCCAAATCAAGTCCTCTTGCTTGATATGACCGTCGCCCATCTTCATGAATGGACCACAGTTCATGCCCACTACCACCAAGTCGCCAACGGTGAACACAAAGCGGTCGGCGCCCCAAAGGTCGTTGAATGTCTTGCATGCGCTTTGGCTCCAATTGTTTTCGTGGTTGCCAGGGATGATGTAGTATGGTTTGGTGAAAGCGTCGAAAATCGACTTCACATTACGGAGTTGTTCGTCGCTACCCTCGTTGGTCAAGTCGCCAGAAACGATCACATAGTCCACATCGCTTTTGTTAACTTCCGCAACAGCGGCTTTCAGTTTTGCCTCATTAGCGTTGCCTGGAGTGACATGGACGTCGCTAAAGATAGCGAATTTTTGAGCGGAAAGAGTGACACAGCACACAAACAGTGCCAAAACCAGTGTCACCACTCTTAATTGATTAGTTTTCATTTGATTGTAAATATGTGTTTAAATAACAGCAGTGCTCCTGGGAGCACTGCCTTAATTATGAAATTTGTATTAATCCAGTTTGTGAATAATTAAGCCTGAGCGCAACTTTGGTTCAAACCAAGTGGCCTTTGGAGGCATAATGTTGCCAGAGTCGGCGATGTCGATAATCTGACGCATGGTCACAGGATAAAGTGCCAAAGCCATCTTCATTTCACCAGAGTCAACTCTGTCCTTCAACTCACCTAAGCCTCGAATACCGCCCACGAAGTCGATACGCTTGTCGGTACGCAAGTCCACGATGTTGAGAATGTCGCGCAAGATGTAGTCGGAAGAAATCTTCACGTCGAGCACACCGATTGGGTCGTTGTCATCGTAAGTGCCTTCTTTCGCTGTGAGTGAATACCACTTGCCGCCCAAGTAAAGTGAGAAATTGTGGAGAGCTGCTGGACGATAAATTTCTGTGCCCTTGTCTTCTACAACAAACTTCTCTCCCACTTTTTGCAGGAATTCTTCGTCGGTAAGCCCATTGAGCTCTTTCACCACGCGGTTGTAGTCCATCACCTTCAAGTGTGATTCTGGGAAGCATACAGCCAGCAGGTAGTTGTATTCCTCTTTGCCTGTGTGGTTAGGGTCGGCCTTTGCCTTTTCCTCTCCCACATGCGCAGCAGCAGCTGTACGGTGGTGACCATCTGCGATATACAGATATGGAATCTTCGCAAAAGCTTCGGTGATTTCGTTGATTACCGCATCATCAGAAATGCACCACAATGTGTGACCGATGCCGTCTTCCGACACGAAGTCGTATTCTGGCTGAGTTTTTGCTGTTTGAGCAATCACTCTTTCAAGCACCTCGTTTGTAGGGAATGACAAGAACACTGGTTCAATGTTTGCATTATTGATTTCAATATGATGCATACGGTCCACTTCCTTTTCCTTACGGGTCAACTCGTGCTTTTTGATTTTGCCAGTGAGATAGTCGTCAACACTTGCTCCTACCACCAAACCATATTGGGTGCGACCATCCATGGTTTGAGCGTAAAGATAGTATTGCTCCTTCTCATCCTGCACAAGCCAGCCTTCGCGTTGGAACTTCTGGAAATTCTCAACAGCCTTGTCATAAACCTTCTGTTCATGTTCGCCAGTGCCTGGCTCGAAATCAATTTCAGGTTTAATGATGTGATACAGCGATTTCTCGTTGCCTTCAGCTTCAGCTCTTGCTTCTTCACTTGAAAGCACATCATAAGGCTTTGAAGCCACTTGCTCTACAAATTGCTTAGGTGGACGAAGTCCTCTAAACGGTTTAACTTTTGCCATAGTGTTAGTAGTTTTATAAATAATTATGTTAAGGTGGTGTAAATAATATTACTTTCGGAGGATAGTTTGAGCACGGTCAGGACCTACCGACACGATTGTGATGGGCACTTCAAGTTTTTCTTCAAGATACTTGATGTAATCCTTAAATTCCTGAGGAAATTGGTCTTCACTTGTCATGCTGGTCATATCGGTTTTCCAACCTTTAATTTCTGTATATACGGGCTTGATGTCGTGCTCGATTGAGAATGGGAAATCACGAGTCACTTTGCCGTTGATTTCGTAGGCATCGCAAGCCTTGATGGTGTCGAATCCGTCGAGCACATCGCTCTTCATCATAATCAACTGAGTCACGCCATTGAGCATGATGGTGTAGCGCAAAGCCACGAGGTCGATCCAGCCACAGCGGCGTTCGCGACCGGTCACAGCGCCAAATTCATGACCGATTTGACGAATGGTTGCGCCAGTCTCGTCAAATAGTTCGGTTGGGAATGGGCCGCTACCCACACGGGTGCAATATGCCTTGAAAATACCAAACACTTCGCCAATCTTGCTTGGAGCCAAACCTAAACCAGTGCAAGCACCTGCGCAAATGGTGTTTGAAGAAGTCACGAATGGATATGAGCCGAAGTCCACATCAAGCATACTGCCTTGAGCACCTTCACAAAGCACGCTCTTACCTTCTTTCAGTTGTTTGTTGATAAAGAACTCGCTGTCAATCAAATCGAATCCTTTCACATATTCGATGCTCTCCAGCCACTTCTTTTCAAGTTCTTCCACATCAGGAGTTTCGCCAAGTGCTTTCAGCAATGTGATGTGGCGCTGTTTTGCTGCATTATATTTTTCGAGGAAGTTTTCTTCGATGTCGCCTACACGCAAACCGTTACGACTGATTTTGTCGGTGTAAGTAGGACCAATGCCTTTACCAGTTGTGCCGATTTTGCTATCACCCTTGAGCTTTTCGTTAGCAGCGTCAAGCAGGCGGTGAGTAGGAAGAATCAAATGAGCTTTCTTTGAAATTTTCAATACTTTCGTAATGGCAACACCTTGCTTTTCAAGATCGCGGGCTTCTTCAGCGAAGAGCACTGGGTCGAGCACCACGCCATTACCAATCACATTCATTTGTCCGTTTTGGAAAATTCCGGAAGGAATTGAGCGGAGCACGAATTTCTTGCCTTCAAACACGAGGGTATGACCAGCGTTTGGGCCACCTTGAAAACGAGCAACCACATCGTAGCGTGGTGTGAGCACATCCACTACTTTACCTTTTCCTTCATCTCCCCATTGTAAACCCAAAAGAACGTCAACTTTCATAATTACTTTTTTGTTTTTATATTTTGTTTTTTCTTGTTTCTTGCACAGGTGTTACACAGTCCGTTAACACACATGATTCGATATTGCTCGCTAAATGCGGCATAGCGCTTGGCATGAAGTTCTTCCGCCAACGCCAGGTCCTTAACGGTTTTCACCTTTCCACAGTCCAAACACACCAGGTGAATGAATTTCACCTCGCTTATGCGGGTGAATTGCAGTTTTTGCAGTCCTTCATTGAAAAACCTGCAAAGGATGCCTGCTTTGGTAAGCAACTCCAAATTGCTATACACCGTGGATTGACTCACCTTAAACGCATCGAATTGAAGTTGTTGACATAACTGCTCTGCTGTGAAAGGCTTGTTAAACGCAAGCGCCTTGCTTAAAACGGCAAACCTTTCGGGGGTTTTCCTATAATTGCCCTTCTCCAGAAAATTACTGAAGTTCTTGACAATGGCGCTATTATTCAACACGTCGCTCATAGCTAAAAATATCTCCACAAAGATAAGAAATATTACAAACATAGGAAAATATTTTTAACGGCAATCACACTCCTTGATAAAATAGCCATTATTGGATAGGATTTGGGCGTTTTTTCTCGATATTGCTTGCTCATACCGCTTTTTTTTCGGAAATTTGCAGAATATTTACACATTGTTTATAAAGAATTAAAATTATAATGGAAATAACAGTTGCTCAGCTCGCGGCCATGGTCCACGGAACTGTGGATGGCGATGCTTCAGTACGTATCAACAACTACTCTAAAATTGAAGAAGCCACTGAAGGTTGCTTAACCTTTTTGGCTAACGTAAAATACACTCACTTCATCTACACCACCAAGGCTTCTGCTGTGCTGGTGCGAAACGACTTCCAACCAGAGAAGCCCATTAGCGCCACACTCATCAGAGTGGAAGACCCTTACAAGACTCTCGCCGACCTGCTCAACATGGTCAGTGCTCAAGCCCCTGAGAAAGTGGGCATCGAGCAGCCTTGCTTCATCAGCGAAGGTGTTGAGGTCGATGAAAAAGCCTATGTGGGTGCGTTTGCCTATATCGGCAAGGGCGTGAAATTGGGTAAAGGCGTGAAAATTTATCCACAGGTATATGTGGGCGACGATGTGACCATTGGCGACAACGTAATCCTCTACCCTGGCGTGAAGGTGTATCACGGCTGTAAGATTGGCAACCGCTGCATCGTGCACGGTGGTGCCACTATCGGTGCCGACGGCTTCGGCTTCGCTCCAAAGGAAGACGGCACTTACGAGAAAATCTCTCAAATCGGCATCGTGACTCTTGAAGACGATGTGGAAATCGGTGCCAACACCACCATCGACCGCGCCACTATGGGCGCCACCGTCATCAAGCAAGGTGCAAAACTCGACAACCTTATCCAGATTGGCCACAATGTGGAAATCGGCGAAAACACCGTGATGGCTGCTCAAGTGGGTGTGGCTGGTTCCACCAAGATTGGCAAACACAATATGGTGGGCGGACAGGTTGGTTTCGCAGGTCATATCACTGTGGGCGACCAAAACGGCATCGGTGCGCAATCTGGTATTCCTAACAGCATTGGGTCAAAGCAGCGTGTGCTTGGCTCACCTGCCATCAACGTGCTCGACTTTGCGCGCACACAAGTTTACCTCAAGCGTCTGCCATCGTTGTTCAGCGATGTGAGCGCAATTAAGAAAGACATTGAGGCTCTTCAAAAAGACTAATAAAAAATTCAAGATATATTTAATGAAACAAAAAACATTAAAAAGCGAGTTCTCCGTTAGCGGCAAGGGATTGCATACAGGTGTGCATGTGACTGCCACTTTCAAACCTGCCGAGGTGAACACAGGATACAGAATTAAACGCATCGACTTGGAAGGCGAGCCTATCATTGAAGCCCTTGCCGAAAACGTGACCGAAACAACCCGTGGCACTGTGGTTTCGAGCAAAGCCGACAAGAATGTGAAGGTGAGCACCATCGAGCACGCATTGGCAGCCCTCTACACTGCCGGCATCGACAACTGCTTGATTGAGGTGGATGCTGCCGAACTCCCAATTCTCGACGGTAGCGCAATCATCTACTGCAATAAAATTGAAGAAGTGGGCATTCAAGAGCAAGAAGAGGAAAAGGAATACTATGTGGTGAAGAAGCGTATCAAGGTTTTTGACCCCGAAACTGGTTCTTCTCTGATTGTCCTCCCCGACGATGAACTGTCGATGGACGTGATGATTGAGTTTAATTCTCCAGTTTTGAGCAATCAGTTTGCATCGCTTGAGCATGTGTCGGCTTTCAAGAGTGAGATTGCGGCAAGCCGCACATTCGTTTTCGTTCGCGAAATCCTTCCTTTGCTGCAAATGAACCTCATTAAGGGTGGCGACCTCGACAACGCTATCGTTATCCACGATAAGGAAATGCCGAAAGAAGACCTCGACCGTCTTGCCGACCTAATGAACGTGCCACGCAAGCAAGTGAGCGAGTTGGGCTATCTCAATAACAAGCCTTTGGTGTATAAGAACGAGCCAGCACGCCACAAACTGCTCGACCTTCTCGGCGACCTTTCTTTGATTGGCCGTCCGCTGAAAGGCCGCATCGTGGCTACAAAGCCTGGGCACACCATCAACACCACTTTGGCAAAGAAAATCCGCAAGGAGCTTCGTTACCAAAATGTGCAAGCCCCAAGCTACGACCCTAACAAGGAACCAATATTCGGCATCAACGACATTCGCCGTATGCTTCCACACCGCTACCCAATGCAGTTGGTTGACAAGGTGATTGAAATGGGTAAAAACCACATTGTGGGTGTGAAAAATATCACCTCAAACGAGCCATTCTTCCAAGGTCACTTCCCTGAAGAGCCTGTTATGCCTGGCGTGCTTCAGGTTGAGGCAATGGCGCAAGTGGGCGGTTTGCTCGTGCTCTCACAAGTGGAAGACCCCGAACGCTACTCCACCTACTTCATGAAAATCGACAACGTGAAGTTCCGCCAAAAGGTGGTGCCTGGCGACACGCTCATTTTCCACCTCTCATTCATCACTCCTATCCGTAGAGGCTGTGCTGTGATGAAGGGCTACGCTTTCGTGGGCGAGAAGATTGTTTCGGAGGCTGAATTTATGGCGCAAATCGTAAAAAACAAATAAGTAACAGTAAAAACTATATCATAAAAAGAAATATGGAACAATACCCCTTTGCCGTAATTGATCCGAGTGCAAAGATTGGCGAGAATGTGAAAATCGGTCCATTTGTCACTATCGACGGAAATGTTGAAATTGGCGATGGCACCATCATCGACAGTAACGTGACCATTCACTCTGGCGCAAGAATCGGTAAAAATTGCCACATACACTCTGGCGCAGTGATTAGCGACATTCCCCAAGACCTCAAATTTAAAGGAGAGGAAACTTTAGCTATCATTGGCGACAACACCAGCATTCGCGAGTTTGTGACTATACACCGCGGTACCGCTTCACAAGGAAAAACCGTGGTAGGCAGCAACTGCCTGATTATGGCATACTGCCACGTGGCACACGACTGTGTGTTGCACGACCGCATCATCATGTCGAACGCCGTTCAGCTCGCTGGCGAAGTGGTGGTAGAAGACTGGGCTATCATTGGTGGCGGCACGCTCGTGCACCAATTCACCCACATTGGTCCTCACGTGATGATTCAAGGTGGCTCGCAAGTGAACAAGGATATTCCTCCTTACGCAATGATTGGCCGTCAACCCATCTCTTACATGGGCATCAACTCCGTAGGCCTTAACCGTAGAGGTTACACCCAAGAGCAAATCGAGACTATCAACAATGTGTATCGAGCGCTGTATTTCTCTGAACTCAACTTCCGCGACGCTATCGCAAAGATTGAGGCAGAAATGCCTGCATCGGCTGAACGCGACATCATTGTTGACTTCGTGAAAAATTCACCTCGCGGCATCGTTCGCAAAGCGTAATTCCACACATTATATAATATAAGGCGGTTACCTCAAAGAGAAGTAACCGCCTTTTGTTTTTTCTAATATTTAACCGATTATAAGCCTCGCTCCAGTTTATAAGCCTCGCTCCAGTTTGTCGAGTTTTTCGCCGTCGTTCAGCCTGTAGTAGATGTCGCGGAGTATGCTTCTCGCGTCCACGCTGTCATGATTGATTTGGAACGCCTTTTCCAAATATTCCTTTGCCTTGTCGAATATCGGAGTCAGTTCCTTCGAGAGCTTTGCATTCGATTTTTTCGGATTGTCTTGAATGTATTTCAACGCCTCAAGATAGTAGCACCTGCCAGCATCGAAGTTGGTTTGATAATCATCAGGCATAAGTTCTACAGCCCTGATATAATATGGACGTGCCTGCATATAGCTGGATTGCGACTCCACTATCTGCCCTTTTATGGTGTAATAATTGGCGTTGAGCGAATCCATCAGTATAGCCTGGTCAAGCATCACCTCTGCCTCTTTCATTTTTCCATGATAAATGCAGTCGTTAATCATGATGCGCATATATCGCACATCTTGCTTTCCGTAAAGCTGATAAGCCTCTTTCGTCACTTTCACCATCGTGGCTGTGTCGCCAAGCTGGTGGAGCACATTAATATCGTGGTCGAATGCGCTTTTCTTCACCACGCCCAACGAGCGTGCTTGGGTGAACAGGTCGTGCGCTTCTCTAAGTTTTTTAAGTTGTACCGCCGCCATGGCTTGGAAATAACGCATTTCGCCGATTACGGTGTCGGGGTCAACTTTGTGTTTCACAATTTGCTGCGGAGTGGTCACCAAGTTGTAATAAATGCCCCAAAGCTTGTAGGCATTTTCCATGTCTTTCGCCTTATACAAATCGGCTCCAGCAGCACTATAGTCAACCACATATCCCATCATTTTGTGCCAAATCTCTTTTGAGAATTTGGTTTTCACTTTCTGTTTCTGTGTGGCTTTGTCAATTTTCGGGGTACCATCGCGATTGGTTACCAAAATAGTGTCTAATTTCAGTGCTTTTTGGCAATAGTCATAGCCACTCACCAGTGCATTACCCATTTCTTTCACGTCGAATGAGTTGCCCACTGATTTATTCACACGATTCTTGTCATAGATGCCAAACTCTACTCGTGCAGCCAGCCACCATGTTTCGGCAAGGTCTTGCGTTGCCTCGTTGGTGAGTGCCGGTTTCAGTTTCGCCTGTGCATTTTTATAGGCTTTCAAATCAGCAGACAGGTCACCAATACTTTTCTTCACTTCTTCCAATGTGCGCTTCTGCGCATTCACTGGCGAAAAAGCAAAAAAAGCCATCAAAGCAAGTGATAAAAAATAACGATACTTCATCTGCGAATGATTCTTTTTTTTAGGTAAAGCGCTGCGCAGTCCACACTATTTTTTGGTCTGCACAGCGCTTAAAAAAATTTATTTAATAATTAATTTATTGAATCTCGTTGCACAACATTATTTTTGTTGAGCTGGAGCTGTAGCATCTGCTGGTTGAGCCTTTGGCTTCAAGATATTCAAACCGTACTTGATGTTGTCAATGAAAGCTTCAGTGCCAGTTTGACCATTTTCTTTAGCTCTTTCAAGATAGCCAAGTGCTTCTTCATACAATGGAATTACCACTGGAGCAGCTTGTTCGTTGGTTGCATCTGGGTGAGATTGCAGATAGTCTTGAGCCTTCTTCCAAAGACCGTGACCAGCTCTGTAGAGTGCGTCAGGATATTTTGGATTCAATTCAATAGCTTTCTTGTAAGCAGCGACAGCTTCATCAGCAGTCTTGGTGGTGTCGTTGGTGTAAACGTCGCCAAGCATGCATTGGTAAGTTGCGTTAGCTGGTTCAGCAGCGATAGCACCTTCGAGAAGAGTGTATGCTTTTGCATATTCCTTCTTGTCGAGAATAGTTTGAAGGTAGCGAGCCAAACTTGCAGCCTTGTAGTCACCAGTGTTCACACCAAAGAGCTTACCGGTGAAGCCATACTTCATTGCTTCGCCAAATGCTGCGAAAGCGTCCATATCGGAATTCATGTTGTAGTCGCAAAGACCCTTCATGAAGTAGATTTGACCCATAATGGTATCGGCAGGTTGTGCAACCTTGTTTTCGATAGCCATTGGCGATTTAATCAATTGGCAGTATTTGCCATACACTGCAGAAGCTTCTGCATTCTTTTGTGCTTGGTAGTAGTTGTCACCTACTGTGAGCAAGTCACCGATGTGAGCGCACAAGATAGGAACAATCTTCTTTGAATATTTAGTTTCGATTTTCTTCAAAGAACCATCCTTGTTGAGCTTCTTTACAGAGTCGAGTGGAAGAGCTTCCTGGAAGTCAGCAAAACCCTTGAGAAGGTTTGCAGCCATTTGGTCTTTGTCCACTTTGTCTGGACTCAATTGCATAGTACCCAAATCCTTGTCATAAGCTTCAAAAGCAGCCTTACCTGATTTGAAGAGCGATTCTGCAGTGTTTTGTGCAGATGCTGAACCCGCCAGCATCAACGCACTTGCTAAGAGCATAATTGTTTTCTTCATAATTCAAATATTAAAAAATTAATAGTTATTCGTTATTATCTGTATTGTTGTTTTCTGTTTCATTGTCCACTTCTAGAACATTATTTTCTATATCATCAATATTGATGTCTTCGTCAACCTCTGGTTGGGTTTGAACCTTGCATACCGATGCAATTTCGTCGTTCTTCTTCTCCAAGTTGATAAGACGAACACCCTGGGTGTTGCGGCCCATCACTCGCAGGTCGGTCACTTTCATGCGAATCATGATACCCGACTTGTTGATAATCACGAGGTCGTTGTCATCGTTCACGTTCTTGATGGCAATGAGCTTACCGGTCTTGTCGGTGATGTTCATTGTCTTCACGCCCTTACCGCCACGGTGAGTGATGCGGTAGTCGTCGAGTTCGCTACGCTTGCCCATACCCTTCTCGGAAACCACGAGCACATTATCGTTGGCGCCTGTACGCATGCAAATCATACCCACGATGCCATCTTCAGGACCATCAAGGGTCATACCCTTCACACCCGTTGATGGACGGCCCATGTTGCGAACCTGGTTTTCGTTGAAGCGGATTGCACGGCCGTTCTTGTTGGCAAGAATGATTTCGCTGTCGCCTTCGGTCAATACTGCGTCGATGAGTTGGTCGTTTTCAAGCAAATTGATAGCGATTACACCATTGGTGCGTGGACGCGAATATTCCTTCAATGCGGTTTTCTTCACCACACCATTCTTCGTTGCGAAAACGATATTGTGCGATTCGTTGTATTCAGGGTCTTTCAACTTGGTGACACGGATAATGGCTTGAACGCGATTATCTGGGCCAAGGTTGAGCAAGTTCTGAATAGCGCGGCCCTTTGAGTTTTTCGAACCTTCTGGAATCTCAAACACACGGAGCCAATAGCAGCGGCCTTGCTCGGTGAAGAATAGCATATAGTTGTGGTTGGTGGCTTCAAACACACGCTCAATAAAGTCTTCGTCGCGTGTTTCGCTGCCCTTTGCACCCACTCCACCACGAGCTTGCGTGCGATATTCAATGAGAGGCGTACGCTTGATATAACCGAAGTGAGAAATAGTGATAATCATTGGGTCGTCGGCGTAGAAGTCCTCAGCGTTCATTTCCTCAGCCGAATACTCGATTTCGGTCTTTCGCTCATCGCCAAACTTTTCACGCACCTCAATCAACTCATCTTCAATCACCTTGCGGCAAGTGACAGGATTGTTGAGAATGTCCTCCAAGAATGCGATACGCTTGCGCAGTTCCTCCAACTCGTCGCGGAGCTTGTCTTGCTCAAGATTGGTGAGCTGACGCAGACGCATTTCCACGATAGCGCGAGTCTGAACATCATCGAGTTCGAAGCGTTCCGACAGGCGTTGACGTGCCTCGTCGGTGTTCTTACTGCTACGGATGATGTGAATCACCTCATCGATATGGTCAGATGCGATAATCAAGCCATCCAGAATGTGAGCACGGTCGAGTGCCTTCTTCAACTGGAATCGTGTGCGACGAATCACCACTTCGTGACGGTGATCGAGGAAGTGTTGCAGAATTTGCTTCAAGTTCACGGTTTGTGGTCGGCCATTCACCAGACACACATTATTAACACTGAACGACGACTGCAATTCTGTCATCTTATAGAGCTTATTGAGAAGCACGTTAGGATTTTGGTCCTTCTTCACATCAATCACGATACGCATACCTTGGCGGTCACTTTCATCGTTGATGTTGCTGATGCCTTCAATCTTCTTTTCCTCCACCAGTCGAGCGATAGCCTCAATCAGTTCACGCTTGTTCACGTTGTAAGGAATTTCGCTCACCACAATCTTGTCGCGGTCGTTTTCGGTTTCGATTTCTGCTTTCGCACGAATCACCACGCGTCCGCGTCCGGTCTCAAATGCGTCTCTCACGCCCTGATAGCCATGGATGATACCACCTGTTGGGAAGTCGGGGGCTTTGATGAATTGCATCAAGTCGGAAATCTCCATTTCTGGATTTTCGAGCAGTGCCAAGCACGCGTTAATCGACTCGGTGAGGTTGTGAGGTGGCATATTGGTTGCCATACCCACCGCAATACCGCTACCGCCATTCACCAGCAAGTTAGGGAATCGGGTTGGAAGCACTTGAGGTTCTTCGAGGGTGTTGTCGAAGTTGGGGTCGAAATCCACGGTGTCTTCGTCCAAGTCGCGCATCATTTCCTCACCCATCTTTGCCAAACGGGCCTCGGTGTAACGCATAGCCGCAGGGCTGTCGCCGTCGATAGAACCAAAGTTACCTTGACCATCTACTAATGGATAGCGCATTGCCCATTCCTGAGCCAAACGCACCATTGCAAGATAAACGGAAGAGTCACCGTGTGGGTGATATTTACCGAGCACATCACCGACGATACGTGCCGACTTCTTGTAAGGCACATTTGAGAAGTTGCCGAGCTTGTTCATACCGTAGAGCACTCTTCGGTGTACAGGCTTGAAACCGTCTCGAATGTCGGGGAGAGCACGAGAAACAATCACCGACATCGAATAGTCGATGTACGACGACTTCATCTCGTTTTCAATGTTGATCTCAATAATTCGATCGTTGTTCATTTACTATAAATTTAAATTAAAATTACACATCGCCGCACCCACAAATCAGGCTAAAATTGCGCCCCAGTCCTCATGAAATGCAGCAAGTCTTCTAATTTACAAAGTTAATAATAATTATCGGATTAATCAACTATTTACTGGCAAACTACAATATTTTAAAAGAACTCCAAACACTGATTTAAATTTTGGCACGATAATTGCACTATACTAAATCAGAAGATATTACATTTTTCAAAAAATAAACTACACAAATACAAACTGAGCAGTAAATTGTTTCTGTAAAATTTGCATTTATGACTACAGAGCACTTGTTTGGTTTAACCACATAGAAAATTTTCTTACATTATCCACGTTTTTAGTGTGATACAGATTATGAGATACGACGAACTGACAGAAAAAAGCAACTTTGAATGGCAGCACGGCACTTTCCCCCTGCCCCAAGACGGTGCTGGATTCACAAGCGACGACGATGATGACGACGACACCATCGACGACAACCGTGATTCCGACAGCGGAAGCCAGGAGCAAGGCCACGCTGGCGGAGAAAAGCGCACGCAACGACGAAATGTCATAAAAAATGACAGCGGAACACCTGTCATCGACAAATACGGCAAAGACATCACAAAATTGGCGAGCGAAGGCGGCCTCGACCCCGTGGTGGGCAGAGAGAGCGAAATTGAGCGCATCGCACAAATTTTGAGCCGCAGGAAAAAGAACAATCCCGTGTTGATTGGCGAGCCTGGTGTGGGTAAATCTGCCATCATCGAGGGCTTGGCACTTCGCATTATTCAGCGAAAAGTGGCGCGTGTGCTGTTCGACAAGCGCATCGTGGCTCTCGACATGGCTTCGGTTGTGGCTGGTACAAAGTATCGCGGACAATTCGAAGAACGCATCAAAGCCATTATCGACGAGGTGGCTAACAATAAGAACATCATCTTGTTTATCGACGAAATCCACACCATCGTTGGTGCTGGCAATGCTTCGGGCTCGATGGACGCAGCCAATTTGCTCAAGCCAGCCTTGGCTCGTGGCGAAGTGCAGTGCATCGGTGCCACCACGCTCGATGAATATCGCAAAAACATTGAAAAAGACGGCGCATTGGAGCGCCGTTTCCAAAAGGTGATTGTTGATGCCACAAACACAGAAGAAACACTTGAAATTCTCCACAATATCAAGCACGTTTATGAGCAGCACCACGGCGTGGCTTACACCGACGAGGCTCTGCAAGCGTGCGTGCGACTAACCGACCGCTACATCACCGACCGCTCATTCCCCGACAAGGCTATCGACGCCCTCGACGAGGCCGGATCGCGTGTGCACATCTCTAAGGTGGTGGTGCCTAAGGAAATCGACGAGTTGGAAAAACGCATCGCCGAAGCACAGGAGAATAAGTTGAAAGCCGTTCAGGCTCAAAACTTTGAGAGTGCCGCCAACTATCGCGACCATCAAGAAAAACTGAAACTTGAATTGCAAGACGCAAAAGACAAGTGGGAGCGCGAACTCGACAACCAACGCGAAACGGTCAACGAAAACGATGTGGCAGAAGTGGTGGCAATGATGACTGGCGTGCCTGTTCAACGCATCGCGCAGTCGGAGGGCATTCGCCTCTTGGGCATGACCGACGAACTGAAGAATCAAATCATCGGTCAAGACGAGGCAATCGACAAGATTGCGCGCGCCATTCGCCGCAACAGAGTGGGTTTGAAAGACCCCAACCGCCCTATCGGCTCATTTATGTTCTTGGGTTCTACGGGTGTGGGTAAAACGCTGCTTGCAAAACGCCTCTCCGAGTTTTTGTTCAATTCACCCGATGCGCTTATCCGTATCGACATGAGCGAATATATGGAGAAATTCAACGTGTCGCGCCTTGTGGGTGCGCCTCCGGGCTACGTTGGCTACGAAGAAGGCGGACAATTGACTGAGAAGGTGCGTCGTCGCCCCTATTCGGTTGTGCTTTTTGATGAAATCGAGAAGGCTAACCCCGATGTGTTCAACATGTTGCTGCAAGTGCTCGACGAAGGTTGCCTCACCGACAGTTTGGGCAGAAAGGTGAACTTCAAAAACACTATCATCATCATGACATCGAACATCGGCACAAGAGAACTGAAGGACTTTGGCGCTGGCGTGGGCTTCAACACCGCCATCACCAAGGAGCGAAGCGAGGCTGTGATTCGCAAGGCTTTGAATCGCCAGTTCTCTCCTGAATTCCTCAACCGTATCGACGACATCATCACATTCTCATCGCTCAACCACGAGTGCATCTTGAAGATTATCGACATCGAACTCAAGAGCTTCTATCAACGTGTCCACGAATTAGGCTACACATTGGAGATCACCGATGCCGCCAAGAATTATGTGGCAGACAAGGGTTTCGATGTGCAGTTCGGTGCCCGCCCACTCAAGCGCGCTATCCAGAGCTACATTGAAGACCCATTGAGCGAGTTGCTGCTCCGCAACGAGGACAAATCTTCAGGCCATTTGCTGATTGATTTGAAAGACGGTGAAATCGACGCCCAATTCATCGAAAGCTAAAAGGTGGAAAACGTGTCAGAATAGACACTCTTCACACCATCACAATATGATAAAATGTCACATTTTACCGATGTGGCATTTTTTTTGTATGGTTGTATATCACATTAATTAAATAGAAAATAAAGTCTTAAAATAATTTATAATTATGGCAAAAGGTTCAATCGGGGTTACCACAAGTAATATTTTCCCCGTTATTAAACAATTTCTTTACAGCGACCACGAAATTTTCCTTCGCGAAATCGTGTCAAATGCTGTAGATGCTACACAAAAACTCAAAACACTTGCCAACGCAGGTGAATTTAAAGGCAAAACCGACGATTTGAAGGTGAGCGTTAAGCTCGACACCGAAGCCGGCACTCTCACCGTCAGCGACAACGGTATCGGTATGACTGCCGAAGAAATCGACAAATACATCAACCAAATCGCTTTCTCTGGCGCTGAGGACTTCCTGAACAAATTCAAAGACAACGCCAACGCCATCATCGGCCACTTCGGTTTGGGTTTCTATTCCGCGTTCATGGTTTCAAAGAAAGTGGAAATCCGCACCCTTTCCTACAAGGAAGGCGCAAAGGCTATGAAGTGGACTTGCGACGGTTCTCCTGAATACGACATGGAGGAATGTGAAAAGGCTGAACGCGGTACCGACATCGTGATGTATATCGACGATGAGGAAAAGGAATATTTGGAAAAAAACCGCATCAGCGCATTGCTCAACAAATACTGCCGCTTCATGCCAGTGCCTGTGATTTTCGGCAAGGAACAGGAATGGAAAGACGGTAAATACGTGGATACCGACACCGACAAGGTGATCAACAACATTGAACCACTGTGGACCCGCACTCCAACCGAACTCAAAGACGAGGACTACATCAAGTTCTACCACGCTATCCAGCCCGGTCAGGAAGACCCTCTGTTTTGGATTCACCTGAATGTTGACTTCCCTTTCACCCTCACCGGTATTCTCTACTTCCCAAAAATCAAGAACAACCTCGACGTTCGTAAAGACCGCATCCAGCTCTATTGCAACCAGGTGTTCGTAACCGACAGCGTGGAAGGCGTTGTGCCCGACTTCATGATGCTGCTTCAGGGTGTTATCGATTCTCCAGATATTCCTCTGAACGTATCTCGTAGCTATTTGCAAGCCGACCGCAACGTGAAGAAGATTTCCACCTACATCACTAAAAAGGTGGCTGCACGCTTGGAGGAATTGTCTAAGAAAGACACCAAGGCTTTTGAGGAAAAGTGGAACGACATCAAGATTTTCATCGAATACGGTATGCTCAGCGATGAGAAGTTCTGCGAGCAAGCCATGAAGTTTGCCCTCGTTTCCGACACCGAAGGCCAATTCTTCAAACTCGACGACTACAAGAAGCTCATCGAAGGCAACCAGACCGACAAGGATGGCAACCTCGTTTATCTTTACGCTACCGATAAGGAGGCACAATACTCCTATATCAAAGCCGCAAACGATAAGGGCTACAATGTGCTGATGATGGACGGCCAACTCGACATTCCTTTCGTGAGTATGCTTGAGCAAAAGAACGAAAAGAGCCGTTTCGTGCGTGTTGACTCTGATGTAATCGACAACCTTATCTGCAAGGAAGACGACAAGAAGTCGGAACTCTCCGCCGACGAGCAAGCCATGGCTTCTACCCTCTTCAAATCGCAGATTCCTGCCATCGAAAAGAGCGAGTTCTATGTGTCGTTCGCAGCACTCGCTGCCACCGACCAGCCTGTGGTGATTACTCAAAGCGAATATATGCGCCGTATGAAAGAAATGGCACAATTCCAAAGCGGCATGAACTTCTATGGCGAACTGCCTAACGCCTACAACCTCACTTTGAACACCAACCACCCAGTGGTGAAGAAGGTGATTGAGGCTGCAAACAGTAGTCTTGAGGGCGAACTCAAGCCTGTGAACGATGAGTTGAAGGCCACAAATGCCGTTATCGAAGCCATCAAGAGCCTCGACAAAGACGGCAAGGGCGTGCCCGAAGACAAGAAGGCCGACCTCAAGACCAACGAGGACAAGGCTACCGAACTCCGTGCAAAGAAAGACGAGTTGATTAGCAAATACGCTGCTGGCAACGACACCGTGAAGCAGCTCATCGACATCGCTCTCCTCGGCAACGGTCTTCTCAAGGGCGAGGCTCTGAGCAACTTCCTGAAGCGTTCGGTTTCTCTTCTCTAATGAGATTCTAACACATCACTAAAAAACAATACCAGCAACCGGGAATCGGCTATCACAGTCGCTCCCGGTTGCTTTTTTTTGTGCAAAAATCGCAATTTTTTAACATGCGTTTTTGCCATTCCATTTATTTGCACTATCTTTACAAAATAAAATCAAACTGGATTTAAATGCTGAAATGGTTTAAAATATTACTCCTGACCGTATGCTTTGCTTTTTCTTGCCAAGCATTTGCCGCTATTGAAAGCAGTAGCGACAAGCTCCTTGACAGCGAGAAGCACGGTGTGGTCTATGACCATCAGCAAAAACCACAAACGGCATTAAGCGAATCGCTGAACTTCGTTCGCTTATGCAGTTCCATGTCAGAACGCGTACTGCCCTCTTCAAACTTTACGCAGACGCTCCGCACTTCAGTGCGAACACACTATCTATTCAGTACTCAGAAAAATTCGTTCACCAATTATCGCGGATTAGGTCATAATGTGTCCAAGCCGATATTGGCTCTGCCTTCATGTGCATACTATGTGCTCACGCTAAGGCATCTTCTTTGTTAGCTCATCTTACGAAATCACAGCTTTTTATTTAATCATGGCGCAAAACTACAGCTACGCCACGACACATTTCGTATATTTTAATTAACAAAGAAAACACTAAAAATCACAAAACATTATGCCAAGTTTTAAAAGCATGGAAATTTCAAAAGAACTTTCCAACGACAACCGTTTATCTATCAAAAACTCATTATTCGGAATTCTGAGTAAGGTCACTTACCAGCCCACACATAGCAAAATCGTATCAAAAAAGATAGAATACACACAAGAGGACGGCGGGAAATTGGAGCGCGCTATCAACGCCAACGCCGACAATCGCATACGCCAGTTTTCCAACATGGGCAAACTTCGTGAAGCTCACCTCGGCAACTATCTTCTGGAGATTTGCCACTCCGAAGACCAGGAATTTGCAGCCATGCGCCTGTTTAGATTCGCCCAGATGGTTTACCAGCCCGTGACCGACGTTTGTATCATCGAGGGATCCGACGCGAAAACCGTCATCAGCTCTCTCTAAAAAACAAGCAATCCAAACAATTTACTTAAATTCAAATAGGAGATAACGAAAACACAAAACTTTCCACTGTTTCCTATTTAGTTACAAAAGGGGTATTAAAAATAAGGGGACTGTGACAGCTCCCTTATTTTTTTGCACATTCAAAAAAGGTGACGAATATGGAAAATCCTTTTTTTAGTGTCCCATGCGTGATGTGTCCACTTTTTTGATGCTCTTCTCCTTGTAGCCACCAAACTTATAGATAACCGCGAAGGTGACAGATGCCCAGTTGTAGTTGATCTTCATACGGTAGTCTTGGTTGCCTTGCACGGAACGGGTATCGTA
>OJAW01000034.1_pt1 | contig 108860 bp, 108 predicted proteins | sample 1589151 | NCBI WGS metagenome assembly OJAW01 (sample SAMN03283290) | human gut metagenome | biome: human-associated habitat; material: feces | host: Homo sapiens | place: Peru | collected 2012
GGCGGTGTGATGGCACACCGCCGATTGCTGTGAATTTCTGCGTTTGATGAACTTCAACCCCTCCGTCGCGGTTTCGCCGTACCGCCTCCCATAAAGTGGAGGCAATATGCATCGTTACTCAAAATTTAAGCACAACAAAAAAGCTGCCGCATTGCGACAGCCCTTATAAATCATTTTATTTGATTAAGTATTTTTAAAACGGTGAGCAGACTTTCTTCGGTGACTTTTTCTATCGGTTTATTATTTTTTACACAGTCTGCAAAATAGCGGATTTCGTTGGCGTAGCCGTCAGAAGACGGCAGCTCAAAATCACTCTGATTTTCTGCCGAACCGTCATTTTTGCAGGGCTTAATTCTGTTGCCGTCGCAGTCGTATATAGTTAATTCATCATTTTCAAGTGCAACAATGGCATTTTCAAACTGAAATCTGAATCCCATGCAAAATGCATAAGACGCTTTGTACCAAGCCGCCTCGGCGGTTACAAAAAAGTCGCCGTAGTCATAAACAACGCTCATATAATCCTGCTCCGGGCGTTCTTTTCTGTTACATGAATAAGATTTCGGAGCACCGAATGTATAAACAAGAAAATCAAGGTCGTGAATGTGAAGATCAAACGGAATAAGTCCGCTGAGTTCTTTCTTTAAATACCAGTCGTTCCAGCTGCCTTGCGGAACACCGCCGAGCCTCCACATCGTGCCGGAGATAAGCTCGCCGTATTTTTTTGTGTCATAGATTTGCTTGAGCGCCTCATACTCATTCCAAAAGCGAAGAACCTGTGCAACCATGTATTTAACGCCGTTTTCTTTCGCCGTTGAGAAAAGCAAACCGACATCACTCTCTTTAAGAGAAATCGGTTTTTCCGAAAGGACGTTTATGCCCTTTTTCATCGCCTTGACGGCAAATTCGCAGTGAAGAAAAGTGGGCAGACAAATATCTATAATGTCAAAGTCGTTTTCTTCGAGCATTTTGTCAAAGTCGGTGTAAATTTTATGGCCGGGGTATCTCTCGGCTTTTTCGGGTCTTATATCGCAAACGGCAACAAGCTGTGCATCGTCCATTTTATCCCATGCGGGCACATGCACGCCGCTTATTCCGCCGCAGCCGACCAATCCGATTTTAAGCATAATATCACCTCTGTTTAAGTTGAGAATATTATATAATAATTAACCGTACTTTGCAATTAAAAACGCTAAAAATTAAAAAACAAAATCCCTATCACCTGCGTGATAGGGATTGGTGGGAGAGGGTGGATTCGAACCACCGAAGTCACTGACGACAGATTTACAGTCTGTTCCCTTTGGCCGCTCGGGAACTCTTCCTTATCTTTATTAAATTGGAGCTGGTGGACGGACTTGAACCCCCGACCTGCTGATTACAAATCAGCTGCTCTACCAACTGAGCTACACCAGCGCACTCAACGCTCAATTACTTTATCACAAACGGGCGGGTTTGTCAACACCTTTTTGCGATATTTTTTATTTTTTTAAGTCCGGGTTAAGTCCGTGCGACAATCAGTTCTTTTTTACCGTGTCAAAATTTATTTTATATGCGGTGCCTGTCTGATTGCTGCCGCTCAGATACAGTACAGCTGTGTCGCCCTCCCATTTGAGGACGTAGTTATCTTCGCTCAAGGCTTCTTTGCCGTTGTTCACTTCGGCAGTGAAGACCGCGGTGCCGTGGCGATGATCCTTATCGCTGTAATATGCCTTAACGGTGTTTGACCTGAACCAGTTGGGCTTGCCGACCTCATATACGCTGATGATGTATTCACCGTCTGCCGAGCTGCCTTGTGTGAGAAGATACTCCTCTTTGTTATCCAGCACACCCGAGAGCAATATAAAAATTACCCCTGCAAGGATGAGCGCGGTCTGTATTACCGTGACGATTCTCAGGGTTTTATACTTGTTTGCATTTTCCATTTACATCTTTACCTTCCGGGCACACAGCGCCTGATTTTGGACTTACCGACATATTATAACTTATAATCGGCTATAAGTCAAAACAAATTTAAAAACTTTTATCTCGGTGAATTTATGTATTCAATCACCGCCTCGGCAGTCGGCTCCTCCAGTTCTATATGCTTCGGGTCCAAATTCATATTTTCAAGATAATGCGCGTCGCTGTTATAAAAAATCTTCATACCCGAAAGGTCGGGGAAGCGTTCGGTGTACTCTTTTAAATTCGCGTCACGCGTAAGCTCCGCACAAGAAAAGCCCATGTCCGCCGTTATTTCACCGAGGCTTGATATAACGCTGTAAGAGCTTCTGTTTATATGCGCCGGAAAAGCCGCGCCGCCAAAGCTTTTTATAAGCGACGATACTTCATAAATGCCTATGCTGCTTGCTGTTGTCAAAAGCAAATCCTCTTTGCCGATGATTTCATCATCCTCCGAGAGAATGAGCTGTTCGCCGAAAATCTCTTCACGGTTTTTCACGGGCGGTATGCGCTCTCTCACATAAGCAGAAAAATCAAGAGCCTTTTGCGTGTTCGGCAAAAGGCACACAACATGGATTTCCTCCGCGGTGCAAAGCTCCATACCGGGTATGACAGTGACACCCGAATTTTCGCCGAGCTTCACCGCCGCAGGGCAGTTAAGGCAAGAGTTGTGGTCGGTCAGCGCGATAATATCAAGATTTAAAATTTTTGCCATGCCCACAATGTTGCATGGGGTCATGTCGTTGTCGCCGCATGGCGAAAGGCAGGAGTGATTGTGAAAATCATATCGAAAAAACATATTTAATCTCCGAGCAGCTTGCTCAAAAGCACTGCCGTTTCATAGCTGTTCTTTTCTGTGCGAAGAATTGCTATATCATTTTCTTCCGCACGTTTTAAAGCGTCCGAATCAAGAGAGGCGTTCTCGGTCAAAACTATGCAGGCGCACTCGCTAAGCGCGGCAACTCCAACAGCATTTATGTTGCCCATGACCGTCAGCCATGCGTCGCCCTCTTTTGCTCTCGACATTACCCAGCTCAAAAGGTCGCCGCAATAGCAGCCCGTTATGTCTTTTTTCGGGATTTCGCCCGGGCAAAGCAGAGCCATACCGCCTTTTTCGATAAGAGTTTTTATGTCTGTCATTATTCGCTTTCCTTTCTGAAAGGAGCGGGAAGAATCTCTCTGAAAATTTCCGCCTCCGGCTCATGTGAGCCCATATATTCGTTTCTGGTGCAGAACATACAGTCGTGTATATTGGCAAAGCCTCTTACAATATCCTCTGCCAGCGCCTTGCACGACGGTGCGCCGCAGGTGCCGCAATCAAGCTTCGGCAGTTTTGTTTCAAGCTCGTTTATTTCGCTCATTATTCGCATTGCGTCTTTCAAATTATCGGAAAGGCGGCGTATGTTGTTTGCCTGCGGCTCTTTTTGCCAGTAGAGTATGCCGACGTCCTCGGGGTTATCCTCATATTTTACGCAGGAAACAGGCAGATATTTTCTGAGCATTTGCAGCCTGCGCTTTGCTATAAACGGGTTTTCCGCAGTCAGACTGCCGCCCACACAGCCGCAGGTGCAGGAGTTAAGCTCTATAAAATCCATGCCGTTGAGCTTTTCGTCCTCAACCTCGTTGAGTATCGCTTTTACGTTTTCAATTCCGTCGGCGGCAAGGTAGTTGTCGCAAAGCAAAGCCGCACTCTCTCCACCGCTGGTTGCCCAGCTGACGCCTATTTTGCCGGAGTGCTGAAGATGCTCTATATTTTCGTCATTTTTTCTGAGTTTTCCCATTCTTTGAACAAGAACAGGGTAAATATCTTTTATTGCAACCGCACCGTCAATGACGGGCGAATCGAGTGTGAGCGGATTTTTTATTGCCGTGATTTTTGCGGGGCACGGAGTAATAAAAAATATTCCTATCTCTTTTGGGTCTAGCCCCGTCTTTTTTACCGCCTCTTCGCGTGCGAGCATTGCGGCAATTTCCATAGGTGCGTTCATGTCAAGAAGCTGCGGCAAAAGTGTGGGGTAAGATACTCTTATAAGCCTGCAAACCGCAGGGCATGCCGATGAAATAAGCGGCTTACAGGTTTTGTTGTTCTTTATTTTTTCGCGCGTTATCTGCGAAACGATTTCTGCCGCGCGTGAGACCTCAAACACATCGTCAAAGCCGAGCTCTTTTAGCCCGCACAAAATGTAATTCACATCGTCAAGATTATTAAACTGACCGTAGAGCGCAGGCGCGGGCAATGCCACACGGTGCTTAAAACGGACTATATTTGTCAGCGACTCTCTGTCGGCATATTTTGCATGGTGAGGGCACACGGATATACATTTGCCACAGTCAATGCACTTTTCTTTGATGATATTTGCTTTGCCGTTTCTTACGCGGATTGCCTCTGTGGGGCATCTTTTTATGCAGTTCATGCAGCCCACGCATTTGTCTTTATCCATTCTAACCGAGTGAAATATGTATGAGTCCATCAAAAGCCCCCCTTTCGGTTTTTATATGTTAAAAAGCAGTGTTATCTCGGTGCCTACGCCGAGTTCGGTTTTTATATTCATATTGTCGGAGTATTTTTTTATGTTGGGCAGACCCATGCCTGCGCCGAAGCCGAGGGCGCGAATGTTTTCAGGTGCGGTTGAGTAGCCCTCCCTCATTGCAAGGCTGACGTCGGGTATGCCGGGTCCGCGGTCGGCGAGAACGATTTTTATTTTATCGGGATATATGTCAGCGTCGATGCAGCCGCCGTCGGCATGAATAACCATGTTTATCTCGCCCTCATAAACGGCAATAGCCACGTTTCTTACAATGTTCGGGTCAAGGCCGAGGTCTTTAAGCGTGCGCTTTATTTTGCCGGAGGCTTCACCGGCACAGGAAAAGTCGTCACTGCTGACATCATAATGAAGTTTTAAATTATCCATTATTTGCCGCTTGCTCCTCTCAGTCCTTTTTCATATAGCTTTCCGCACGAGCTGAACATCTCCATCTTTGTGCAGACGAGCACTATGTCTCTCTCCTGAGCAAGCTCTATCATGCTCATATCCGGTCTTTTGCCGCGAACAAACACAATGCACTTCATATCCATCATTTCGGCTGTGCGCACAACCTGCGGATTTACAAGACCCGTGAGCATAACTGCCTGCTCTTTGACAAAGGCGAGCACGTCGCTCATCATATCGCTGCCGCAGGCGGTAAAAACCTCGTTATCAAGAAAATTTTCGCCGTAGACAACTTCGCCGTCTATTATAGAAACAAGTTCTCTGATTTTCATAAGCAAACTCCTTTGAATTTATTTCATAAAGTCAGTATATCATAAATATATATGGCAAAACAATATATGTTATATACAAAAACAATGCCGCCGATTTCGTCAAGGTGCAAAATCGGCGACCGTATCGCTATCGTTCAGTCATATTAAAAGAGACGCCCTCATCTTTCAAAATTGAGGCAATGTTGTTTTCAAGGTCTTTTTTCTCCGCTACGCACGAAACGCTCCAGTAAAGTGTTCCGTCAAAAGATATTATGCCCGAATACACCGTGTTTTTGAGCGTTTTGCCTATTATAAAGCCGAGCGATTTAACGTGCTCTTTGAGCTCGTCCGGCATGGTGACAATACCTATGTTTGAGAACGGGGAAGTAAACAGCCGTTCGCCGTAAATCGAGTTGCCGAGCTTTAGCACACCTTTTTTCATAAATCTGGGTAAGCCTTTAAAAATAAGCATTTCCGATTGACTTACGTTTGTGTAAACATCGTTTCTGAGCTTTTTATTATCCGCACCTGCCGCAAACTGCGGCTTTAGTTCACCGGCAATTGAGTCTATGCTGTTATACGCTCTGTCTGCCGAAATTGACGTTATAAAATAAAGAGAAAAATTTCTGAGCGTTGCAGAGTCAAACCTGCGCCGCAAATCAAGAGGTATCTCTATTTTGACGTTGGCTTTTGCGCCGTCCTCGGCAGCCGAGAGGCAAAGAGCCTTTGTGTATATTGCCGCAAGAAACTCGGTGATTGTCGCGCCGCATTTTTTTGCCCGCTCTTTTAAGCTTTTTATAGAAATGCAAAAAGTGCTGAGCCTCATTTTGCAATCGGCTTTGCCGCCGTTATATTGGTATGCCGGCTTTTCTGAGCGGCTTGAGGTTTTGCCGCCCTGCTCAAAAACCTTTAAAAAGCTGTTTTCGGTGTCGCGTTCTTCAAAATTGAAGCCGTGGTCAAACACTTTATCGGTTTTGGGTATGTCAAAGCCTTTAACGGCATAATATTCCGCAATTAAATTTATAAAAAATATTATTGCTCCGTTGCCGTCTGCTACCGAGTGAAAAAGCTCTATTCCGAGCCTCGGCCCTTTATAGGTTATTCTGAACAGAGGGTGCTCCATCTCAAGCAAATTAAACTGACGGCACAGCTTGCCTTCCGGAACAATCTCCGGCATCTCGTCTGTTTTTTTGAGAAGATAGAGAATTTTTCTTTTCTCCATTATAACAAAAAACGATGGGAAACGCTCTCTGAGGTTTTGCAAAGCCTTCAAAACGCTCTGGACATCTATATCCTCGTCCAGCTCCGCCTCCAGTCTAAAGACCTGATTCCAATCGGCTTTTGCTATATAGGGATATATTATTCCGCCGTGATCCAATTTATAACAGTCTAAAAATTTATCTTTTTTTGAAGGCATATCCGTCATCAACTCCCTGTCCTAATATTATAACCGATTGTTGTATTAGTCAACAATTTTTGATGGTTTTAATAAAATCGCAACAAATAATTCTTAAATTTTATATTGTTTGATTAGCCGACAGCGGAATCAAACCGCAAAGCACAATTTTATTTGACTTTTTAATTTGACGGGCTTATAATTTTATTTAACCGAAAGATTTTCCGCTTTCGGTTTTAAAAAACGCACGATGTGAATTTAATTCACGAAAGGGAGGAAGTATGAACAAAATATCCAAAGGCAAATCAAAAGCAAAAAAAGTAATAATTGCGATTCTTGCAATTATTGCGGCTCTGTTTGTTTTGATGTTGAGCATAGCGGCTTGTTCCGGCTCGGGTGATAGCGGGAATGCAAAAATCTACAGCGATGCGGTTCAAAAAATATGCGCAGGCGAATATGACGAGGCATACAACGAGCTCGGCGGAATAACCGATTACAAAGACGCCGAAAAAATTGCAAAATACGCTTTGCTCGTCAAGAATTTTAACGAAAAAGATTACAAAAACTATGAGGGCGCACTGGAAAAGCTTGATGCTATCAAAAACTTTGAAGATTCGGGTCTTAAAAGCGACCGCGAAAAATTCAAAGAAAAAATCAATTTTCTGATAAAAAAGCGCGATGAAGACTACGCAAAAGCCAAAGCTTTAGACGAAGAAATAGACGGCTTGGGCGATGTTGTGCTAAGCGACAAGGAAAAGGTCACTTCACTGCAAAAGCAATATAACGAAAGCTCATATATTGTAAAAGAGCAGGTTCAAAACATTTCAAAGCTGCAAGAGGCAAATGCAAAAATTACGTCTATTGAAGAAAACCGTCAAAAGGCAAAATCAGCAGAAGAAAAAATAAATGCAATCGGCTCTGCTTCACTCGAAAGCAAATCAGTGATAGAGAGCGCAAGAAGTGAATATGACTCACTGCCGGACGAGGCAAAAGAATATGTTTCAAACAAGGGCGTTTTAGCAAAAGCCGAAAGCGATTATAATAATCTTTTGAAAAAAGAACAGACCGAAAAAATTACAACCACAAAAAAGAGTTCAAAAACAAGTGAAAACGGCGGCAATAAAAATTCGGTAACGCGTCAAAATAATTCAAGAACCGTTTACTGGGTCAAAAACGGTAAAGTTTATCATGTGTCTGAAACTTGCCCCACTTTGAGCAGGTCAAAAAAAATATACAGCGGTACAATCTCGCAGTCCGGCAAATCGCGCGCATGTAAGGTTTGCTCTTAAATAAAATTATCCATTAAATTAACAAAAATTTTCACTTGTATTTTTAGCTTCTTTGCAAAAGATATTACTGCAAACGCACAATATATTTTTGGCGAAGGAGTGAAAATACGATGTCCGGTAACAAGAATGTAGTACCCGAGGCAAGAGCTGCTCTTGAGCGTTTCAAGATGGAAGCTGCTGCCGAAGTAGGCGTAAACCTCAAGCAGGGCTATAACGGCGACCTCACCTCTAAGCAGGCAGGTTCAGTCGGCGGTCAGATGGTTAAAAAGATGATCGAGTCTTATGAGAAAAATATGAAATAACAAACCCCTTTAATATGAAAAAGGACTGTTGTAAAGCTTATGCTTTTCGGCAGTCCTTTTTATCGGCAAGCGCAACTTGTTTCTAAAAGAAACTGATTTATGCTTTTTTTGCTCTAAAATGTGCGTTTTTTTACAAACTGTTGTAGTTAGAGAAAATATGGTGTAAAGTATCTTTATACTTTTTTCGGGGGTTTACATACAAACAGCGACAAGGTTAGACCTATAATTTGATGTTGTCGTACATCGGCGGGTCTGCCGCCAAACAAAAGAGAGATGAGTGCGGATCATCTCTCTTCTTTTATATTTTATACAGCTGCCCGAAAACTGCACGACAAAGTATGTTAAAGAGCACAAAACCGGGCTGTCGGATTTAGATGCAAAAAGCGTTTTCTTTGCCCCGAAGCTGTACTTTCCGTATCGTGAGAGAAAAAAACTCTTAAAAGAGTAAATAATTCCACCGCCACATAAAAAAGAAGACTATAATCCACATTCGGTCACATCTTTAGTTACCGTTTTATGAATTATAGCCTTTTATTTTTTATTTTACTGTTTTGTCTGCGCTAAATGCGGCAGCCAAGCAAAGCGCAAAGCTGATTATGCAAGCTCTGCGAAGTATTTGATTGTACGAACCATTTGGCTTGTGTAGCTGTTCTCGTTATCATACCAAGAAACAACCTGAACCTCATAAAGGTCGTCTGCAACCTTTGATACCATTGTCTGAGTAGCATCAAAGAGTGAGCCGTACTTCATGCCGATAACGTCTGAAGAAACGATGGGATCGGTGTTATAGCCGAAAGACTCTGAAGAAGCAGCCTTCATAGCGGCGTTGATGCCGTCAACCGTAACGTCTGTGCCCTTAACAACCGCAGTGAGGATTGTTGTTGAGCCTGTCGGAACGGGAACTCTCTGTGCGGAACCGATAAGTTTGCCGTTGAGTTCGGGGATAACAAGACCGATTGCCTTTGCAGCACCTGTTGAGTTGGGAACGATGTTAGCTGCGCCTGCGCGTGCTCTTCTGAGGTCACCCTTTCTGTGGGGGCCGTCGAGGATCATCTGATCGCCTGTGTAAGCATGGATTGTGCTCATGATACCGCTCTGGATGGGAGCATAATCGTTAAGAGCCTTAGCCATGGGAGCAAGGCAGTTAGTTGTGCAGGATGCAGCCGAAATGATTGTGTCTTCGGCTGTAAGAGTGTCGTTGTTTACAGAGTAAACGATTGTCTTAAGGTCGCTGCCTGCGGGAGCGGAAATAACAACTTTCTTTGCGCCTGCGTCGATGTGAGCCTGGCTCTTAGCCTTTGAGCAATAGAAGCCTGTGCACTCAAGAACAACGTCAACGCCAAGCTCGCCCCAAGGAAGCTCTGCTGCGTTAGCCATAGCATAGATTTTAAGAGTTTTGCCGTCAACAGTGATGGTGCCTGCTTCGTCGTCGGCAGAAACAGTGTGAAGATTCTCACCGATCTTACCGCAGTAACCGCCCTGAGCTGTATCGTATTTAAGAAGGTCTGCAAGCATTGAGGGCTTTGTGAGGTCGTTGATAGCAACAACATCATAACCTTCTGCACCGAACATCTGTCTGAATGCGAGACGACCGATACGGCCGAATCCGTTAATAGCAACTTTTACTGACATTTGAATTACCTCCAAATATTTTTTGTTTTTAACCGTCATCTATTCTATATCTTTTTTAAAACTTTTTCAAGTCAATTTGTTAAAAAATTAACCCTGCCCGCAATATTTTGTAAAAGTCTACAAAAAAATCGGGCGGCATAACCCTTTTACCGCATTATTACCAAATGCCCGTTCTTAATTCTGTAACAGTTAACGGATTTTGTGCTTATTTTTTGCATTTTGCCGCAAAATATTCCCGAGCTTGAAAAAGAGAGATAAAAAATGTATAATTCCGTGGGGTGATTTTTTGGCAAGAAAAATAGACTACACCGTCGGCGCAGACTTTGACGGCAGAAAAATCAAGAGCTTTTTAAGAGGCGGAGCAGGCATATCCTACCGCCTTATGAAGTCGCTCAAAACTTATGACAACGGCATACTTTTAAACGGCGAGCACGCAAGAGTTATAGACACCGTTAAAACGGGAGATATAATAACCGTAAATATTCCCGACAAAACGAGTGATATTGAGCCGATAGATATTCCTCTTGATATTATTTATGAAGATGACGATTTTGTTGTTATAAACAAAAGTCCTTTTCTTGCAATGCACCCGACGCACAACCACCAGGGCGATACGCTCGCGAACGCGCTGTGCTTTCATTTGCAAAAAGAAAACAAGCCCACGGTTTTTCACGCGGTCGGCAGGCTTGACAAAGGCACCTCCGGCATAGTTGTGTGCGCGCTCAATTCACACGCGGCGGCAGCCATACCCAAAAGCATAAAAAAAGAATATCTTGCTGTTGTCTGCGGCAAAACGCAGGATAGCGGAACGATAGATATACCGATTTATCGACCCGACCCGATGAAAACGCTCAGAAAAGCGGGCGAGTACGGCGACAGAGCCGTGACCCACTATGAAAAAATAAAGGGCAACGATACTTACTCATTTTTAAAAATCCGTCTTGAAACGGGGCGGACGCACCAGATAAGGGTGCATTTTTCGCACCTCGGTATGCCCCTTGAGGGCGACAGCCTTTACGGCAGCGACGAACACGGCATAGGTCACCAGCTTTTGCACTGCACAAAGGCAGAGCTTAAGCACCCCGTCACGGGCGAAAAAATGCTGTTTGAAGCACCCATGCCGCCCGATATGCAAAATTATTGCGATATGATATAAATAAAATTTAGGATTTCTGCGTTTCAAGTCAGGCAAAATTAAAATTTGTATTTATAATCACTTTAAAATACTTTTTACATTCATTTCACAGTTACACATTGGGCAAGCTAAAGTATCATTGCTTAAAATTTCCTCTTTTTTATATGACAACGTATATTTGCAATTTGGGCAATCAAAATCTATATATTCGTCACTGCCAAAATCATCATCTGACAGATTAGCTTTAATCGCCGCGATTTTTTGCTTTTCTTTTCTATCCCGTTCTTTCCTGATATTGTTTTCGTATTTGGCATTTGACCGTCTGCTTTCCTCAGCAATAATATCACTGTTTTCAATCAGCTGACCAAATCCATATAGAATAAATGCGCCTACCCATGACAAAAGCGTCCCTATAACCGCCACTAAAATCCCGGCAAAAATTAAATTCTCATTTGTTGCCGCCATTACTATCCCAACAACAATACACGCAATAATCTCAATACAGCAAATAAACTTTGACAGATTCTTAATTTTTGATCCGATATTTTCAAACATTATTACATCTCTTTGTTCTCTTGTTGCTTAAATTATACAATAAAAGCAGTGTAATTCAAGAATAAATCAGAATTACGCTGCTAACATAAATCCCCTGTACCGAGATAAGCCTTGGCACAGGGGTTATTGTTTTATCAGTATATAAACTCGCTTTTTGAAATTCTTTCTTTAAGATAAGATAAAGTGTTTGTATAAATCTCGGCGCCGAGTTTTATGAGCGCGTCATCGTTCTGTGCAGAGCAAAGCTTTGCAAACTCTTTGCCTGCAAGGGCGGCCTTTTCGCCGTCTTTTTTAAGCGCAAGGCGATAGAACGAGAACGCCGCACCGTCCGCAATATTTTTGTAATATCCCGTTTCGGTTTCTTTAAGCTCGTCATACATGGCATTACGCACAGTATCCGAAAGTATTTGCGACGGAATATTCTCTCTCACCGCTCTGCCGCACAAAAAAGTTATAAGCACGCGCGCCTGGTAGAGAATTGCCGAGGTTCTGTCTTCTTTGGAAAGCGAAATATTAAGCTTCGAATCCGTAGGTTTAAGCTTTGCAAGCTCACGCCCGAGATCTTCGGCTTTTTGCTTGTTGCCGTTTTCTTTGTGAAAATCTATATTTCTTGCAAGACCGTCAAAATCGGATTGCTCCGACTCTCTTTTTTTGACATAGATTTTCATATCCGAGTCATTGTTCCTATTCATAAGAACCTTCTTTCAAAAAGCTTAGCTGTTTTTATGTTTTCTTCTCATTTTTGCTTTGTAATTCTGAAGCTCCGAGAGCTGCTTGTCCGGAGTGGAAAAGCTGCCGAGTGTAACGCAGGTTTTGTTATATCTGCCGCGGAAGCCGCTGCCGCCCGTGGCAAGAAGCTTTTTATCTTTTGCATATTTTTGAAGATATGCGGTTGTTTCTTCGTCATGCTCGGGCGACCAAACCTCAATGCCGTCAAGACCTGCATCAACAAGATTTTCCATAACATCATACGAAGAATATGAGCCGGGGTGAGACAAAACGGCGATACCGCCTGCTTCGTGTATCATTTCGATAACGCTCTTCGCGTCCTCAAACTTGGGCTTGACGTAAACCGATCTCGGTCCGCTGCCGAAAAGCTTGTCATAAAGCTCACCGAATATGGTTGTGGAAATTCCGCTCTCAACAAGAGCCGACATAATGTGCACTGTGTAAACGTTTGTTGAGCCCTGTGCGCATCTTAAAATAAGATCAGGTGTAACGGGGTATCTCTGAGCCGTTTTAAGCATCATATACTGCGCGGCTCTTTTTCTTGCAAGCAGGTTGCGGTGGCAAAGCCCCTCAAGTCTGTCGGGTGAATCGCTCAAGTAACACAAAATATGGATCTCTTCGTCACTCTCGCCGTAGCTTGCCGAAAGTTCAACTCCCGGAATAACGGTGATGCCGTGGCGCTCACCTATCATCTTTGCCCTCACCGTACCTGCCATGCAGTCTCTGTCTGTTATCGCAAGAGTGCCGACGCCGCGCTTTTGAGCAAGTGTGATGATGTCTTCGATTCCCATTGAACCATCTGATAGCTTGGTGTGGCAATGTAAATCCGATGACAAAAAAATCCCTCCTTAACGGGTAGATACAATAATCCTTTTTAAAATTCTAATAATAAAATTATACACCGCCGCGCCGACGATTTCAAGGGATTTAAGGGATTATTTGCCGTAAAAGGGAAAATTTAATGCACATTTGGTCGGATTATGCCAAAAAGCTTCGGACGTTTCTAAAAGCGCCCGAAGCAAAAGCCGCAGTTTTTAAAACACACTCTCTATTATTTTGGGGCATTTGTCGGGCGAATATACCCAGTGGTCAATATGGTCTGAATCCGTGTAATATTTAATCTGCGGATTCGGATACTCGGCGTCAAAAGAATCTACGATTATCAGCTTTATTTTCATTCTTTCGGGCACAATGCTTTTTATATATACCCCCGCGTGGCTGCCTGCCTGAACCCCCGGCGCATACTCCGCGAGGCCTGCAAGGTTCGGCGCAAGCTCCACAAAAATGCCGTAGCTCTCAATTGAGCGGACTATGCCGGGCACGGTCTCGCCGGGCGTAAATTCGCCTGCGTTTTGCTCCCATGTGCCTAGCAGCTCCTTGTGGCTGAACGTGAGCCTGCCGTGCTCATCGGACGATTTGACTATGACCTTTATCATCTGACCGGCAGAAAATCTTACGGACGGGTGCGGTATTCTCGAAACCGATATACTGTCTATCGGCAAAAGTCCGTTTATGCCTGCGCCTATGTCAAGAAAAACGCCGAAATTTTCCATATGTGCAACACGCGCCTTTATTACGTCGCCGGGTCTTAAATGAGAGACATAATCTCTCATGCAGTCGCTCTGCACGGCTTTTCTTGAAAGCAAAGCGTATTCATTGCCGTCTTCGTCCGTGTCAAAGCCCGTTATTTTAAACATCACGGGTTTATTTACTCTTGAAATAAGCGCAATGTCTCTCACAGAGCCGTCATCTATGCCGAGCGCGCCCTCGTTGTGCGGAATAATGCCGTATGTGCAGCCGAGGTCTACTTTGAGATTGTGGTCCCTGTCGCAGAGCAAGACACGCGATTCGAGCACCGCGCCGAGATGATACGCTTCTTTGAGTGAAGAGAGAGAAGACAAAAATTCTTTGTTTGATTTTTCTGAGATGAGCTGACCCTCAGGTTTAAAATTACTCATAGTTTTACCACCTTTGTTTTTTATGTGCTGTTTATTTATATGCGTCCGAAGTGTTTTTATATTCACCCGGCAAGTATTTGCAAAAAATAAGTGACATTTTATTATATGTATGCTATAATTGTTTGGATTTTAGAAAAGAAGGGAGAAAGTGCCATGGATGTGCGTTTGGGCGATGTTCTTTTGATGAAAAAGAAGCACCCGTGCGGCAGCGACAGCTTTAAGGTGCTGCGCGTGGGTATGGATTTTAAAATAAAATGCTTGGGCTGCGGCAGAGAAATCATGGCACCGCGCTCCAAAATAGAAAAGAATATAAAAAGGATACTGCGCGAGGGCGAGCTTTAGTGCTCATTTTTCAAAAACAGTAAAGAAAGGGTAATAATTGTGTTTGAAAAGCTTGACGCTATTGAAGAAAAATATGAGCAGATAAACGCAAAGCTCTTTGAGCCTGACGTTGTATCGGATATAGAAAAATACAAAAAACTTATGCAGGAGGTAAAGCACCTCACGCCGATAGTAGAAAAATACCGCGAACTTAAAAAAGCCAAAAAAGACCACGAAGAGGCAAAGGCTTTGCTTGACGCAGGCGGACTTGACAAGGACTTTCGCGAAATGGTCGTTCTCGAAATGGAAGAGAGCGGCGAAAAGCAGGAGAAAGCGCAGGAGGAACTGAAAGTTCTTCTTTTGCCGAGGGACCCCAATGACGATAAAAACGTCATAGTCGAAATACGCGGCGGAGCGGGCGGAGAAGAATCCGCGCTTTTTGCCGGTGTTCTTTTCAGAATGTACTCCATGTACGCCGAAACAAAGGGCTGGAAGACCGAGATACTTTCTCAAAACCCGACAGAGCTCGGCGGATACAAAGAAATAAGCTTTATGATAGAGGGCGACGGCGCGTACTCGCGCTTTAAGTTTGAGAGCGGCGTTCACCGTGTTCAAAGAGTGCCGGAGACCGAGTCGCAGGGCAGAATACACACCTCCACCGTCACCGTTGCCGTTTTGCCGGAGGCGCAGGAGGTCGATATTGAAATCAACCCCGCCGACCTTCAGATAGACACCTTCCGTTCCAGCGGAGCGGGCGGTCAGCACATCAACAAAACCGAGTCGGCAATCAGAATTACTCATATTCCGACGGGTACGGTTGTTGAGTGCCAGGATGAGAGAAGCCAGTATAAAAATAAAGACAAGGCTATGAAAATTCTGCGTTCAAGAATACTTGAAACAGAAAGAGAAAAACAAAACAGCGAAATCGCCGGTGAGCGCAGGGCGCAGGTCGGCACGGGCGACAGAAGCGAGCGCATACGCACCTACAACTATCCGCAGGGCAGAGTGAGCGACCACAGAATAGGTCTTACGCTCTATAAGCTTGAGGCGGTGCTCAACGGTGCGCTGGACGAAATCATTGACGCGCTCATAACCGCCGACACGGCAGAAAAGCTCAAGGCAGACAGCGAAGAGTAACGGAGATAAAAAATGGACACCGTTTTATACAAAATAGATAGTGAAAATCAAAAAAAAGAAATAGAAGAATCGGCAGAAATTCTGCGCCGCGGCGGACTTGTCGCGATACCGACCGAAACGGTCTACGGCCTTGCGGCAAATGCGCTTGACGGCGGTGCGGTCAAAAAAATCTTCAAAGCCAAGGGCAGACCGCAGGATAATCCGCTCATAGTTCACATAAGCTCCTTTGACGAAATTTATCCGCTTGTGAAAGAAGTGCCGAAAGAGGCCTTTGCCCTTGCCGAAAAATATTGGCCGGGGCCGCTTACAATGATAATGCCGAAATCAGACCTCATACCGGACGAAGTGAGCGCAGGTCTTTCAACCGTTGCAATAAGAATGCCGTCGCACCCGATTGCAAGGGCAATCATAAAGGCGGCAGGCGTTCCGCTTGCGGCACCGTCGGCAAATTCATCGGGGCTTCCGAGCCCGACAAAGGCAAGCCACGTTTTTGACGATATGAACGGCAAAATTGACGCAATAGTAGACTCCGGCGAATGCGGAGTCGGCGTTGAGTCAACGGTTATAACTCTGGCGACAAAGCCGCCGCGCCTTTTAAGACCGGGCGGAATAACCCCCGAACAGCTCACAGCCGTTCTCGGCAAAATCGACATTGACAATGCCGTGACCCACAAGCTCGCCGAGGGCGCGGTTGCAACTTCACCGGGCATGAAATATAAGCATTATTCGCCCAAAGCGCAGGTATATATTATTAAAGGGCCGTTCCCGTCTTACAGATGCTTTACGGATTATGAAAAAAAAGACGGCGACATGGCGGTATGCTTTGACGGCGAAGAAAAGCTTCTCGGTATTGACGCCGTGAGCTACGGGGCGGAGAATGACTCAAAAACTCAGGCGCACAGGCTTTTTGATTTGCTCAGAAATGCCGATAAAGTCGGGGCAAAACGCGTTTTTGTCAGGTATCCCAAAACAGACGGCGTGGGGCTTGCGGTTTATAACAGGCTCATAAGAGCAGCCGCTTTTCGCATAATCAACGTGCCGCCGATATACGGGCTTACGGGTCCCACCGGCGCAGGCAAGTCCACCGTCGCGGCAGAGCTTCAAAAAAGAGGCTGGCGCATTATAGACGGCGACATGGCCGCGAGAGAGGTTATGAAAAAAGGCTCTCCGCTTCTCGATAAGCTGAAAGAGGAATACGGCGAAGACATTATTTTGCCGGACGGCTCTCTTGACAGAAAAGCTCTCGCCAAAAAAGCTTTTAAAGACAAGTCTTCCGCAAAAAGGCTGGGTGAGCTCACTCACCCCGCGATTACCGACCTTGTTATGCGGCAGATTATAAAAGAAAAAGACGAATATCCCGTTTTTGTTATTGACGCTGCATTGATAACCGAGTGCAAAATGTATGACTACATTTCAAAGCTGATTGTCGTAACCGCAGACGAAGAAATTCGCTTAAAGCGCATAACGGAGCGCGACGGCATAAGCGAGCGGGCCGCAAAAGAAAGAATAAATGCCCAGCCCTCCGCCAAATACTATGAGAGCAAGGCGGACGTCATTATAAAAAACAACGGCGGCGAGATTGATCTTTCGGATATATTCTAAACGAATAAAATTAAAAAGATTGTCTAAATAAAGAGCCGCCGCAAAGCAAATCACGGATTATTTACACTTTTTAAGACAAAATAATTGCTTAATCACTGCATTGCGTGCGCCTTTTGTCGCACGGAGCATATGGAGGTTTTAATATGTCAGAAAATACAACCGAAGCAGAAAAGCTCAAGGAAGAGCTTTTTATGAACAACGAACACACCGCAAAAGTCATAGACGACGCCGAAATGAAAGAGGCTTTTGACTTCTGCGAGGGCTACAAGAGCTTTTTAAACTCCTGCAAAACAGAGAGAGAGGCCGCCGCTTTCACCGTTAAAGAGGCAGAAAAGAGAGGCTTTGTTCCTTTCGACAAAAACAAACACTATGCCGCAGGCGACAAGGTGTATTATCTTAACCGTAAAAAGGCGGTTATTCTTGCCGTTATCGGCAAAAAGAGCGTCGGCGAAGGCATTCGCATTGCCGCCGCGCACATAGACTCTCCCCGCCTTGATTTAAAGCCCAATCCTCTTTATGAAGACACCGACATTGCCCTTTTCAAAACCCATTATTACGGCGGAATAAAAAAATACCAGTGGGCAACGATTCCGATGTCTCTTCACGGCGTGGTTGTTAAAAGAGACGGCAGCGAGACGCAGGTCAATATAGGCGAAAACGAGGGCGACCCGCAGTTTGTTATAACAGACCTTTTGCCGCACCTTGCCGCAAGCCAGATGAGCCGCAAACCCGGTGAAATAATAAAGGGCGAAGAGCTGAATATTCTTGTCGGCTCTCTTCCGTTTAAGAGCGATTCGGGCAGTGAGCTCGTAAAGCTTAATATAATGAAAATACTCAACGAAAAATACGGCATCGTAGAAAGAGATTTCCTCACCGCAGAGCTTGAGGCTGTGCCTGCAATGAAAGTCAGCGACATAGGCTTTGACCGCAGCATGATAGGCGGCTACGGCCATGACGACCGCGTTTGCGCCTACCCTGCGCTGGAGGCGATTTTTGAAATAGACGGCACGCCCGAATACACCGCTCTCACCGTTCTGACCGATAAAGAGGAGACCGGCTCCGACGGCAACACGGGTCTTTGCTCGTCATATCTCAAATATTTTATTGCAGACCTTGCAAGAGCCGAGGGTCTTATGGGCAGAGATGTTCTCTCAAAATCAAAGTGTCTTTCCGCTGACGTAAATGCGGCGTTTGACCCGACCTTTGCGTCTGTACTTGACAAAATGAATGCGTCATATATAAATAAGGGAATCGTCGTTACAAAATACACGGGCGCAAGGGGCAAAAGCGGCACTTCGGATGCGAGCGCGGAGTTCGTAGGCGAGGTTGCGAGAATTTTTGACTCAAACAACGTAAACTGGCAGCTCGGCGAGCTCGGCAAGGTTGACGAGGGCGGCGGAGGAACAGTCGCAAAATACATTGCAAATTTAGATGTTGACGTTGTTGATGTCGGCGTTCCTGTGCTTTCTATGCACGCGCCTTATGAGGTTGTTTCAAAGCTTGATGTTTATATGGCTAAGAAAGCCTTTCTTAAATTTTTTGAAAAATGCTGACAGGGGGCAGTTTTTATGAAAAAAGCGCTGATACTTTTCGGCGGAGTTTCGAGCGAGCATGATATTTCGCTGATCTCCGCAAAATCGGTTATTGAAAACACGCCGAAAGATAAATACGATATTATAACCGTCGGTATAACAAAGGACGGCCGCTGGTATCTTTACACGGGCGACGTTGAAAACCTGCCGGAGGATAAATGGCTTTGCGACAAGGATAAGCTTAAGCCGGCGGTCATTTCACCCGACAGAGCCGACCACGGCATTATTGTTCTAGGCGAAAAGGCAGAAAAAATAAAAGTTGACGTTGTTTTCCCCGTTCTTCACGGCAAAAACGGCGAAGACGGCGCGGTTCAGGGTCTTTTGCAGCTTGCGGGTATTCCGTTTGTCGGCTGCGACATGATTTCTTCCGCCTGCTGCATGGATAAAGTCATAACAAACACTCTTTTGGACGAAGCGGGCATAGCCCAGGCAAAATGGCTCGGTCTTAAAGAGCATGAATACAAAGAAAACGGCGAAGAATTTATAAAAAAAGCCGAGGAATATCTCGGTTATCCCATATTTGTAAAGCCTGCAAACGCAGGCTCCTCCGTGGGTGTGAGCAAAGCAGCAGACAAAGACTCTCTCAAAAGAGCCATTGCCAAGGCTTTTAAAGAGGATACAAAGCTCGTGCTCGAAGAGGGCATAACGGGCAAAGAAATCGAGTGCGCCGTGCTCGGCAACGAAGAGCCCATTGCTTCGCTTGTGGGAGAAATAGAATCGTGTAACGATTTTTATGACTATGACGCAAAGTACATAAACGAAGCGAGCAAGCTTTATATTCCTGCGCGCATAGAGCAAAAAATTTCTGACGAAATACGCGAAACGGCGGTAAGAGCATACAAGGCGCTCGGCTGCAGCGGTCTTGCAAGAGTTGACTTTTTTGTTCGCGAGGGCGATAATAAAGTGCTTCTCAACGAGCCGAACACCATACCGGGCTTTACGTCAATAAGCATGTACCCCAAAATGTTCCAAAAATCGGGCGTTGAATATCCGGAGCTTATAGACAGACTTTTTACGCTTGCGTGCGAGAGATAAAATGAAGTGCTTGATTAAAATTACAGACACCCATTTTGCCGACGGAGAAACCGAATCTTCAGAAATCACCTTGCCCGGCTCAATAAGCTTTTACGGCGAAGACTATAAAATCCGCTACCGTGAAACGGACGAGGCTCTTAAAGACTGCTTTGTTACCGTCAGCTTTGAGGACGGATGCAGAGTGAGAGTGACAAGAAGCGGCGCGTTTAACTCCGAGATGATAATGGAACCGGGCAAAAGATACATCTGCGTATATTCCACCCCGGCAGGCAACATAAACATGGGCATTTTTACACAAAGACTTGAGTCGCTGATGTCTCAAGGCGGCGGCTTGCTAAAATTTGAATATTCGCTTGATGTGAACGGCGGATATGTCAGCAGAAATATTCTTGAAATAGAAATAAAGCAAACCACATAACCGATAAAGAGTTTGGCTTAAAATAAATTGCAAAGGTAGTTTTAAAATGAGTTATATTGTTAATGACGTTCAAAACCAGCTTCGCGAGGCAGTGCTTTCCGCCGCCGGCAGAGCTGTTGCAGACAACGCTTTCCCCGCGGTTCCGCTCTCTGCTTTTAATGTTGAAATTCCGTCGGACAGAGCTAACGGCGATTTTTCCACAAACGCCGCAATGGCTTGGGCAAGAGACCTTCACATGGCGCCGAAAAAAATTGCCGAAACCATAATTTCAAACATTTCGCTTGACGGCACATATTTTGCAAGATGCGAATGTGCGGGTCCGGGCTTTTTGAATTTTTATCTTGACGGCAGCTATTATGCCGCAATATTAAAAGATGTTAAGGCAAAGGGCAAAGACTACGGCCGCTCCGATTTCGGCAAGGGCAAAAGAATAAACGTCGAATTTGTTTCCGCCAACCCCACGGGCCCCATGCACATGGGCAACGCCCGCGGCGGCGCACTGGGCGACTGCCTTGCGGCAGTGCTCGATTATGCCGGCTATAACGTTGAAAGAGAGTTCTATATCAACGACGCAGGCAATCAGATAGAAAAATTCGCCCTCTCGCTCGATGTGCGCTATATGCAGATATTCAAAGGCGAGGATGCGGTCGAGCTGCCCGAGGACAGCTACCACGGCGAAGACATAAAACAGCGTGCAAAAGAGTTTGCCGATGTTTACGGCGATAAATACGTCGAGGCTTCGCAGGAGGAGCGCCGCGCCGCACTTATTGATTTTGCACTGCCCAAAAACATTCAGGCTATGAAAGATAACCTCACAAAATACCGCATTGAATATGACACTTGGTTTAAAGAGAGTGCTTTGCACAATGACGGCGAGGTTAAAGACACAATAGATATGCTCACCGAAAAGGGCTATACCTATGAAAAAGACGGTGCGCTCTGGTATAAAAACGCAGAGGTTCAGACAAAGAGACTTCTCGCACAGGGCAAATCTCAGCAGGATATTGACAAGCTCGAATTAAAAGACGACGTGCTTGTAAGAGCCAACGGTATCCCCACATATTTTGCCGCAGACATTGCATACCACCGCAACAAGCTTGAAACAAGAAAATTTGACACCGCGGTAGATATTTGGGGCGCCGACCACCACGGTCACGTTGCAAGAATGCAGGGCGCGCTTGACGCAGTCGGCGTCGGCGGCGACAGGCTTAAAGTAATTCTCATGCAGCTTGTGCGCCTTACAAGAGACGGCGAAGTTGTCAGAATGTCTAAGAGAACCGGCAAAGCGATAACGCTTGTTGATTTGCTTGAGGATATTCCGATAGACGCGGTAAGATTTTTGTTTAACATGAGAGAGCCCGGCTCGCAGATGGAATTTGACCTTGACCTTGCCGTTGAGCAAAGCTCGCAGAACCCGGTTTATTACTGCCAGTATGCTCACGCAAGAATTTGCAGCATATTCAAAAAACTTGCTTCAGAGGGCATTGAGCCGAGAGACTGCACAGACGAAGAGCTGAAGCTTTTGAAAGAGGACGAAGAAAAAGAGCTTATCCGTCATCTCGCTTCGCTCACGGGCGAAATTGTCACGTCCGCAAAGAATTGCGACCCCGCCCGTATCACGCGCTATGTTGTTGAGCTTGCAACGCTTTTCCACAAATTCTACAACGCTTGCAGAGTAAAATGCGACGACGAAAAGCTTATGCAGGCAAGACTTTATCTTTGCGCCTGCGTAAGAGACACAATAAGAAACATTCTTGAAATGCTTAAAATAACAGTACCCGAAAGTATGTAAAAAAACGGAGCCGATACATTTTTATTGTGTCAGCTCCGTTCAAATATAAAGAAGAAATAAAGAAACCGTACATTTTAAGCAAAAAAGCCGCGCGGCTATTGCATTATTTTTGATTTTTAATATAATGTGTATAAAAGATTTAAGAACATTTTAATGATTGTGTCTGTTGAAAAAAAGGCAGTAATATGTTAGAATAACGGTGTAATATTATCGTAGAGGTATTGATATGAAGACTAAAAACATGGAGATTTTGCGTCAGATAGCGTTGCTTTGCACTATTGCCGCACTTGTGTATCTTTGGTTTTACAATTTATATTTCGACCCGAACCCCGAATACGGCAACCGTGCCTCCACAGCGAGCAATGTTGGGCGCGACCACTGGTTTGCCTTTATAATGTGGGGAGTTTCTATTGATGTTGCGCTTTTAACCAACTTTTTGTATTCGTGTAAAAAGTTCGGTATCCATCAAAAGTTGCCCAAGGTTTTTGCATGGATTTCGACCATAGGCATGATAGGCTTTGTGCTTTGCAAAAACGAAAAGTTCAAAAGAATTTCATGGACTTTCTCTTTTGACCAATACACGGGCCCGCAAAAAAGCGATTATTCCGAACAAACGCTGGTATCAAGCCAAGAGCTGTTTAACGGCTTTATCTCTAAAAAATCGCTTCATTCGGCATTTTCGGTTTTCTTCGGCGTGTGCTTTGCAATAGCACTGATGTATCTTATAATAGTCAAGAGCAGGCACAGTGAAAAGTTTCACAAGCTTTTAATTGCCTTCGGAGTATACGTTTTCTTAACCGCCGTGCTTTTGAAAACGCACCTGAGCGGAACGACAGAGCTTATTGCAATAAGTGTAGCTATGATTTCTATGGCGATTATAAACAACACTGACATAATGCTTGATAAAGACGACCCTGTGCCGCAACAGGAAAGGCAAAAGGTGAATGAAATATAAAACAGACGGAGCCGCTCTTTATTGAACGGCTCCGTTTTTTCGATAGTCTGCGGCGGCATTAATTGCCGCCGATTTTTTATGTGTGAACGGTGTGCACCAATAAATAAAAGTGCCGTGAAATCAACACGGCACCGAATATATGTTATTTTTTTGCGGGCTTAACATTGATATCCGGCCGAAGCGAGCCGTCTATCTTTCCGTTTTCACTCTCAAACTGTTTTATCTTTTCGCGTATTAAAACCAAAATTTGGCTGTTGACCGAACGCCCCTCATAGTCGGCTATAAAGCCGATTTTTTTGAGCATTTCTTCCTCTATTCTTATAGACACACTTTTAACGGACATATTATCGCTCCACTATAAACATATTTTATGTTTATTTTAAGCAAATGTTATGATATAATGTGCTTTGTGGATATATCGTATATCTAAATAATTTATGAGAGTTGATAATATGCGAGTAGCAATAATAGGGTCAAGAAGCATAACGGTAAATAACCTTGAAAAATATATTCCTAAAAATACAAGTGAAATAGTCTCCGGCGGTGCCGTAGGTGTTGATAAGTGTGCCGAAAAATTCGCCTTTGAAAACAATATAAAGTTCACTGTATTTTTGCCGGATTACAACAAATACGGCAAAGCAGCTCCACTAAAACGCAATTTAGAGATTATTGATTATTCGGATATAGTGTTAGCTTTTTGGGACGGGAAATCACACGGGACAAGGCACGTTATAAAAAAATGCAAAGAAAAACTTGTTCCGATTAAAATATTTTTGCAAGAATTTTGATTTTGCGTGTACAAACAAAACCGTCCTACATTCTTTCGTTTCTCGGCGTAGGGCGGCATGCCCTCATGCCGCCGATTCTCTGAATTTGATGTGAGCTAACGGTAAGACTCGCCCTCATCCGGCGCGTTGCGCCACCTTCTCCCCCAGGGCGAAGGCTACAATCGGCTTCTCCTCGAGGAGAAGCTGTCACGAAGTGACTGATGAGGTGAAAGCTTACGACATAATGCTATTCTCGGCGAAGATGTTTATTGCCACAAAGGAAAACGCTCCGTTTTTGAACGGAGCGTCGGTGTGCAAAATTAAATAAATATGTATTTAAATTATGCTTCTTCCTTCATTTTTGCGAAGCACTCACTGCAATAAACAGGGCGATCTTCTCTCGGACGGAACGGAACTTTAGCTACGCCGCCGCATGATGCGCAAGTTGCCTCAAAAAGCTCGCGCTCGCCGCGGGCTGCGTTCTTGCGTGCGTCACGGCAAGCCTTGCAGCGCTGAGGCTCGTTTACAAAGCCTTTCTCAGCATAAAATTCCTGCTCGCCGGCTGTGAATACAAATTCGTTGCCGCACTCTTTACAGATGAGTGTTTTGTCTTCGTACATAGTGTTTTACCTCGCTTAGAAATAATGATATTGTGCCCCCCTGCGGATTTGCACCGCCCATTATCAGATGTAATGTTTGAGTTTGACAATGCCCTGACTGAGGATGGGACGTATTAAATGCTTCTTGCTGACCTTATTTTTTTGCGTGCACGCGAAAGTGCGTTGCCTGCCGATTTGACGCTTATGCCGTTTTCTGCGGCAATCTGCGCGTGGCTTTTGCCTGCGATGCGGCTTTTTAAGACGTTCCTTTCAAGCTCGGTTAAATCCGAGTCTATGCAGTGCATGATGTTTGAAACGTCATCCCGCAAAGAAACAACCGCTTCGGGGTTGCTTGAGGCAAGGCGGTCGCTAAGCTCAACATCTTCAAGCGGCACATAGCTGTTAAGCGGCTTGTGCTTTTTGCGGCTCTGAGCCCTGACGGCAGATGTTATGCTGTTTTGAACGCAGGCTCTCGCATATGTCGCAAACGATGCCTCGCGCCCTTTGTCATAGCTTAGCACAGCGTTAAAAACACCAAGCATACCCTCTTGAATAAGGTCATGTCTGGTTGCGGAACCTCCGCATTCTTTTTCGCTTGCGACTGCCTCAACACTCGGCATAAGGCTTTCGATTATCTCGGTCATTGCCGATTCGTCGCCGCCACGCGCCTTTAAAATCAGCGCGTCATAATTTATGCCGTCACGCATTGAGACACCTCTAAGACAACAAGTTACCCTAAAATGATATATTAAATCAAGAACAAAGTCAATGATTTGACCAAAAGTTTATAAAATTTTACTTTAGTAACAAAACAAATGAAAGAGTTTTGTGTAATCCGCACTATCATTTTCGACATTTTTATGTATGTATCGCCTGTTTGCACATAATTTGGTCAAAAAACCTGTAAATGGCAGGCTTTTAAAATAAATGTTGAGTTGGTGAGCAAAATAGTATATAATAACCATGATATTTTGTTGGAGATGATATAAATGCCGTCACTCGGATATATAAAGATAGCGTCGGTGAGCCCGCCGGTAACGGTCGCGAACCCTAAGAAAAACTTAAATTCCGCATTGCCTTTTATAAAAAAAGCGGCAGACGACGGCTGCCAAATTATATGTTTGCCGGAGCTTAGCTTGTCGTCATACACCTGCGGCGACCTTTTCGGCAGCAGCACGCTCATAGATGAATGTGAGGCGGCTTTAAAGAACCTTATGGCTTCTTTTGCTGAGAGTGACGCGGTTATAGTCGCAGGCTTACCGCTTTTTTGGGGCTTTGACCTTTATAACTGCGCGGCGGTTATGCAAAAGGGGCATTTGCTCGGCGTTGTGCCGAAAAGCTATATCCCCGAATATAACGAGTTTTATGAAAGACGCCGTTTTTCTTCGGGGCTTGATTGCCGTGCCGAGAGCGTTAAGCTCTGCGGCGAAGACGTGCCGTTCGGCAAGCTTTTGTTTGACCTCGGCGAGGGCGCGGTCATGGGCATAGAGATTTGTGAGGACCTTTGGGTTCCCGCCGCTCCGTCTGCCGAAATGGCTCTTTGCGGAGCAAATATTATACTCAATCTTTCTGCAAGCGACGAGGTGACCACCAAGGACGATTACCGCACGGAGCTTGTTAAACAGCAGAGTGCAAGATGTATTTGCGCCTATGCCTATACGAGCGCAGGGGTGGGCGAAAGTTCTACCGACCTTGTGTTCTCCGGCTCCTGCATGATTGCCGAAAACGGCGGTATTCTCAAAAAATCAGACAGATTTAAACGCGAGGGCACATATATCTCTGCATGCGTTGACGTTCAAAAACTGAACGCTTTGCGCCGCGTGAGCAGCTTTAGCGACAATGCGAAAGAATATGTTAAAAAGAACGATTACAGGCTTGTCAGTGCCGCAGTTTCGCCGATTGACGAGAAGAAAACAGACAGATTTTACGAAGCACATCCTTTTGTTCCCGACGATGAAAACACAAAATCAAAAAGATGCGCCGAAATATTGGAGATTCAGTGTGCCGGCCTTGCAAAAAGAATGCTTCACACGGGCATTAAAAAGCTTGTGATAGGTATTTCGGGCGGTCTTGATTCCACGCTTGCACTGTTGGTGGCTCACCGCACGGCAGAGGAGCTGTCACTCCCCAAAGAAAATGTTATTTGCATAACCATGCCCGGCTTTGGCACAACAGATATGACATATAACAACGCCGTTGAGCTTATAAAATGCCTTGGTGCGGATTTCAGAGAGATAAATATTAAGCCTGCGAGCATACAGCATATGCAGGATATAGGCCACAATATAAATATTCACGATATAACCTATGAAAACACTCAGGCACGCGAGAGAACGCAAATTCTTATGGACACCGCCAACAAAGAGGGCGCTTTGCTTGTAGGTACGGGCGATCTCAGCGAGCTTGCACTCGGCTGGTGCACATACAACGGCGACCATATGAGTATGTATGCGGTCAACTGCGGCGTGCCGAAAACGCTTGTGCGCCACCTTGTGTCTTTTGTTGCCGACAACAGTGATGAGAGAACCTCCGACGTTTTAAAGCGCGTGCTTGATACCCCCGTAAGTCCCGAGCTTTTGCCGCCGGACGAGCAGGGCAAGATAACCCAAAAGACCGAGGAGCAGTTAGGCCCTTATGAGGTGCATGATTTGTATTTGTATCATTTTATACGCTTCGGTTTTTCACCGGAGAAGCTCCTGTATATAGCCTGCCGCGCTTTTGACGGAGTTTACAGTAAAGAACAGCTTTCAAACTGGCTCAAAATATTTATAAAAAGATTTTTCTCAAACCAGTTTAAACGCTCCTGCATACCCGACGGGCCAAAGGTAGGTTCTGTCAGCCTTTCGCCGAGAGGTGACTGGCGTATGCCGTCCGATGCGGATTCTTCTATATGGGCGGATTTGATATGACGGGATTTATATGTTTGGATAAGCCGGAGGGCATAACCTCTTTTACTGCCGTGAATAAGCTTCGCAGAATTTGCGGCATAAAAAAAGCCGGTCACACCGGCACGCTTGACCCCATGGCTACAGGCGTTCTGCCCGTTATGCTCGGCGGAGCGACAAAATTTTCCGATTTTATTCCCACACACGATAAGGCATATGAAGCGGATATTCTTTTGGGCGTGACAACCGATACCTATGACGTCACGGGCAATGTGCTCTCAAAAGATGATAAAAAAATCGGCGAAGATGAGTTTAGAGCAGTGCTCAAAGAATTTGTGGGCGAAACGCAGCAGCTGCCGCCGATGTATTCCGCCGTTTCAAAGGACGGAGTACGTCTTTATAAGCTCGCAAGGCAGGGCATAAGTGTTGAGCGTGAGAAGAGAAATATAAATATCTATTCCGCAGAAGTGATTTCTGCTTCACCGGAGGACGGAATTTTTACCGTCGCGGTTTCTTGCAGCGTAGGCACATATATACGCTCCCTTGCAAACGATATAGGTGAAAAGCTCGGCTGCGGCGCGGTGCTCAAAAGGCTCAGAAGAACGAGCGCAAACGGATTTTTTCTTGCGGATTCCGTGACTTTGGAGGAGCTTCAAAAGCTTAAAGATGAGGGCAGACTGCATGAGGCGGTAAAGAGCGTTGATTCGCTTTTTACGGAGTACGGCGCACTCACCGTCAGCGAGGCGCAGGCAAAGCGTTTTATGAACGGCGGTGCTTTGCTTAAAAACCGCATAAGAGATTTAAACGGCGAGGGACTTTTCAGAGTGTATTCGCCCGAGAAAAAGTTTTTGGGTCTCGGCTCTGTGAAGAGCGAAGACGACGAAATGAAAATAGCAAAGCTTCTTATAGAATAGCAAAAAGCTGTAATCGCATTTGACATCGGTCTGCGAATTACAGCTTTTATTTATTTATAAACCCGAGCTCTGCGAGAGCGTAATATATTCCGTCACGGTTATTGTCTTTTGTGTGCTTTTTGATTTGTGCTTTCAGCTCTGTCGGCGCGTTATCCATAAGGTAGCCGTTGCCGACTGCGAGCAGCATCTCGCGGTCGTTATAATTGTCGCCGAAAGCCGCCGCGTCTTTGGGGCTTACTCCCCAAATTTCACAGAGCTTTTTAACCGCTTCGGCTTTGTTTACTCCGCCCTGCATTATTTCGAGCATAAAATCTGCCGAACGCACAATTTCAAAATCAAAGAAATTTTCTTTTAAGCTTTTTTCGAGAGAGGATATTACATTCGGCTCACCGATACACAAAATTTTGCATATTTCATCGCCGTCCAAAATATCGAGCGTACCCTCTTCGGAGCAGATTTTAACGGTTTGCTCCTCGCGCACAATTCTCGGGTCGCTTCGGTCTTTTGTAATCCACCGGGCAGGGGAATATATATTGACCGCAACATCAAAAGAACCGCTTTCAATATAATTTAATATGCGGCGGGCGTCGCTTTTGCAGAATCCGTTTTGATAAAGAATTTTTCTGTTTTCATCCATTATCAGTGCGCCGCTGAAAGAAATTATGGGGCAATTTATGCCGTTATCTTTCATCACGGAGAATATCCCGCCCGGGCTTCTTGCGGAGACTATAACAAACGGAATACCATTCTTTTTAAGCTCGCCGAGAGCGTATTTTGTTTTTTGCGTTATTCTTTGTTCGGAGTTTAAGAGCGTACCGTCAATGTCGCTGAATACCGTTCTTTTCATATCAGTCTATATATTCACGAGAGCGGAATTTTACGCCGAGGTTCTTTGCGATTTTTTCACACTCTTTTATCTCTTCGTCTTTAAGAATGTCAACAACCGTCATTCTTACATCGTCGTGGTATTCGACGCATTTTTTTGCAAAATCTATAATTGCGTCAAAAGAGCCGATGCCGAATTTGCTTCTTGTGATTTGCAGGTATCTCTCTGCGTTGGGCGCATTGAGCGAGATTGAAACCGTGTCAACAACACAGCAAAGCTCTTTTGTGATGTCGCGGCCGTTCACAAGGCAGCCGAGACCGTTTGTGTTGAGCCTGATTTTAAGACCGTATTTTTCTTTTATATATCTTGCACTTTTTATAAGGTTATCATAAGCGCAGGTCGGCTCGCCGTAGCCGCAGAACACGGCCTCTGTGTATTTCGACATATCGACAGAATCTATTGCCTTTTTAATTTCGTCAAAGCTCGGCGCTTTGTCGTGCCACATAGAGTTTTCTGTGCCTATTTCATTCACCTTGTTCCTTATGCAAAAAACGCAGTCACAAGGGCAATCGTTTGTAATGTTAAGATAAAGGCCGCCTTCAAAATCATAAACTATATCAGCCATCGTTATTCATCCTCTTTTTTATTAAAATTTATTAAAAAATTTTTTCTTGATTTTTGCAGTGTCAAGAGCTGCACCGACAATAATATATATTATCGCACTGCCGAGAGCCTGCACTATGCTGCCGGGTATATCCGTTGCTGCGGTTGCCGCATTACCGTAAACGACCCATGACGCGAAAAAGTAAAGCACAAGAGTCACAAGACCCGAGGCAACGGTCATAAGAACAGTTACCCATGAGACGATTTTATCTTTATGCTTTTTCATCATCTTGTTTGCTATTATAAAAGGCACGGCATTGACCGCTTTTATCACAAAGGTAAAGGGTATCCAGTTAAAATAACCAAAGGTTAAGTCTGCCAGAGCACCGCCGATTGCAGAGGCCGCAAGCGCATACGGGGCGGGCAAAAAGCTCGCGCAAAGATAAATCATACTGTCGCCGAAGTGAACATAGCCCGCTTCGCTCGGAAGCGGCAGATGCACCATTGTAAGCGCAGCGACGAGCGCGGCAAAAATTGCGGTGAGTGCAATGTTTTTAGTCTTTTGATTTTTCATTCTCTCTCTCCTCAAAGAAGTTTTAAAAACGGCTCAAAGCAAATTCCGTCGTTTGGGTTAGTGCCCTCCATAACAGTTGCTTTTACTGAACATTCCAAAAATCTGACGGCCTTACTCACGGCGTCAAAAATATCTTCGCCTTTTGTGACGCCTGCACACACTGCGGCAGAGAACAAATCGCCCGTGCCGGAGTAGCTTCCGCCGAAATCCTGAGAAGATACCGTTCTTATACCGTCTTTGTCTATAATGCAGTTTGATATTTTGCCCTCAATATAAGGCACGCTTGTGACAACAATGTGTTTAATGCCGCCGTCAATAAGATTTTTTGCATTTTTTTGCAAAAAATCTTTCATGCTCTCTTTATAGGCATTTTTTTCTGCTTCTTTATAATCACAGCCGGTCAAAACGCAAAATTCTGTGAGGTTGGGCGTGATTATATCCGCCTGCATGGCGAGCGATTTAACACCGTCGCAAAGCTTTTTCGAGTGTGTTGCATAAACACTGCCGTTGTCTGCCATTACCGGGTCAACCACAAGAAGCGTATTTTTCTTCTTAAATTCTTTGCAAAATCCGTTTATTATTTCTATCTGCTTTTCGTTTGCAATGTAACCCGTGAGAATAGAGTCAAAGCTTAAACCGAGCTTTCGCCACATAGCGATGTAGTCTTCCATTCTGTCTGAAAAATCATCGCAAAAATATTCGGGGTAGCCCGTTTGGTTGCTCAATACCGCCGTCGGCAGCGGGCAAGCCTGTATTCCCATGACCGAAATAACGGGTATCGCCGCAGTCATAGAGCATTTGCCGAAACCCGAAATGTCGTTGATTACCGCTGTCTTTTTCACCTTGGCTCACCTCTTTTATCAAATATTATAGATATTTTTGTACACTTTAAAATACACAAATATAACATTTTTTATATGTACAGTTTAACCTTGACGGGAATAAATCAACATTTTAGTCAAGATTTTTTGTAAAAGTTTTACAATCAAATTGCGGCAAATATTAAAAATTTCTGAAAAAATTGCCAACCGTATTGACGGCAAATTCTATTTGTATTATCATTAGACATACCGTAATTAATGCAAAAATGTTAAATTTATAATAAAGAAAAAAGGAGAATAATATGAAAGGCATTATTTTGGCGGGCGGTTCCGGCACAAGGCTTTATCCGCTGACCATGGTGACCAGCAAACAGCTTTTGCCGGTCTATGACAAACCTATGATATATTATCCGCTTTCAACCCTTATGCTTGCAGGCATAAGAGAGATACTTATAATTTCCACACCTGAGGATACGCCGAAGTTTGAATCTCTCATGGGCGACGGACATCAGTTCGGCTTGAAGCTTTCGTATAAAGTTCAGGAAAAACCCGAGGGACTCGCACAGGCGTTTATAATCGGTGAGGAGTTTATCGGCAAAGACAGTGTTGCCATGGTTCTCGGCGACAACATCTTTTACGGCAGCGGCTTCGGTCATATGCTGCGCCAGGCCGCAAAAAACAAAAAGATGGCAACCATTTTCGGCTATTATGTAGAAAATCCGCAGGCTTTCGGTGTAATTGAGTTTGGTAAGGACGGTGAGCCCGTCTCGATAGAAGAAAAGCCCGAAAATCCCAAGTCAAACTATGCGGTAACGGGTCTTTATTTCTACGACAACAAGGTTGTTGAGTATGCAAAAAACTTAAAGCCCTCCGCGCGCGGCGAGCTTGAAATAACCGATATTAACAAAATATATCTTGAAAACGGCAACCTTGATATAAAATTCATGGGCCGCGGCTTTGCATGGCTTGATACGGGAACGGTTGATTCCCTCTCTGATGCGTGCAACTTTGTTAAAACAATAGAGACGCTTCAGGGCATAATCATTTCCGCCCCCGAAGAAATCGCTTATAATAACCGCTGGATAAGCAAAAAAGCACTTATCGAATCGGCTAAAAAATATGGCAAATCCTCTTACGGCAGACACCTTCAGCGCATTGCAGAGGGTAAAATACTTTATTCCTCCGTACCGGGCGAAAGACCGCGCTGGGGCAAGGAACAGCCTGAGGAAAATAAGGAGAAAAAATCTTAATGGAACTTGAAAAAACAGAAATTGAGGGAGCTGTGGTCCTCACGCCGAAGGTTTTCGGTGACAACCGCGGCTGGTTTATGGAGTCATACTCAAAACGTACACTCGAAGAACTCGGAATATCGGACGAGTTTATACAGGATAACCGCTCGTTTTCGGCACAGGTCGGCACGCTCAGAGGGCTTCACTGCCAAACAAATCCCATGGCTCAGGCAAAGCTTTTGACCTGCCTCAAGGGCACAATCACCGACATTGCGGTTGATATAAGAAAAGGCTCGCCGACCTATAAAAAATGGGTCGCGGTGGAGCTCAGCGAAGAAAACAAAAAGATGTTTTACATCCCGGCAGGCTGCCTGCACGGCTTTGTTACAAGAACGCCCGATGTAGAGGTCATGTATAAGGTGGATAAATTCTATTCACCCGAAAATGACAGAAGCGTTCGCTTTGACGACCCCGAGCTCGGTGTTGTATGGGATATAGAAAATCCCATTCTTTCGCAAAAAGACATTAACGCACCGCTTCTTAAAGACAGCGATGTTGAATTTATTTATAAAGGCTAATATGATGAAGATACTTGTTACGGGCTATAACGGTCAGCTCGGCTATGACGTTATAAAAGAGCTGCGCTCGCGCGGCATAGACTGCCTCGGCGCAGATAAAGACGATTTTGATATTACGAATGAAAAAGAAACCCTAAAAGCCATAACAGAGTATTCGCCGAGTGCGGTTATTCACTGCGCGGCATACACTGCCGTTGACAGGGCAGAGGACGATGAAGAAACTTGCCGCAGGGTAAATGTTGACGGCAGCAAAAACATTGCTCTCGCCTGTGCATTTCTCGGTTGCAAAATGGTTTATATCAGCACCGACTATGTCTACGGCGGCAAGGGAGAGACTCCGTTTGAGCCGTCGTCCCCAACGGCTCCGTGCAATGTCTATGGCAAAACCAAGCTTGAGGGCGAAAAGCAGGTTCAAAAATATTGCAAAAAAAGCTTTATCGTCAGAACCTCATGGGTTTTCGGTATCAACGGCGGCAATTTTGTTAAAACAATGCTCAGACTTTCGGAAAGTCACGACACTTTGACCGTTGTCAGCGACCAGATAGGTTCGCCCACCTATACGCCGGATTTGGCAAGGCTTATCTGCGACATGGTTGTTACCGAAAAATACGGCATATACCACGGCACAAACGAGGGCTGTTGCTCTTGGGCGGAATTTGCCGCAGAAATAATGAAATCGGCGGGGAAAGATACAAAAATAATCCCCATTCTTACAAAAGACTATAAGTGCGCCGCCGAAAGACCGCTCAATTCAAGACTTAGCAAAAAGTGCCTTGATGACGCGGGCTTTGAACGCTTGCCAACATGGCAGAACGCACTGGAACGCTACATGAAAGAGCTTGATTTGAACAATGGCAATGGCTGCCGCATTTAGCCGCGCAAAATGTGTCTTTGCCCGGAGCAGACACATCATTGCCGCAAAAGGGCGCAAATAATAAGATATTAAAAGCTGTAATTCACGATTGGCACACAACCCGGCTGCCGTTTGTGAATTATGGCTTTCTTTTTGCTCTTTAGTCTGCGGCGGACACGTCGATTTTTTGTTTGTATTGGCTTTTGGGCTGTGATATGCTATTATAAACAGAGGTTCTTTATGAGTTCTTTATAATTCTTAAATTCTTTTTTTGCATTGAACTGCTTTAATATAGATGACGGGTGGGCGAGAGAGTCGCCCGAAGAGAGGATGGTTTTATGTACCGCGTATTGATTTGTGACGATGACAAGGCGATTGTGGACTCGATCGAGGTCTATCTTAAGCTTGAGGGCTATGAGGTTCTGAAGGCTTATGACGGCTTGCAGGCTATCGACTGTGTAAAGAGCAATGAAATTCATTGCATGATACTTGACATCATGATGCCGCGGCTCGACGGCCTTATGGCCGCTCATAAGCTCAGGGAGAGCTATAATTTTCCGATAATAATGCTCTCTGCAAAAAGCGAGGATACCGATAAAATCGCAGGTCTTGAATTCGGCGCAGACGATTATGTTACAAAACCGTTTAATCCGCTGGAGCTTATGGCAAGAGTAAAATCACAAATCCGCCGCTATGCGATGCTCGGCAGTATGCAGATAAAAGAAACCCAGCTTGTCACGGGCGGACTTGCACTAGACACCGAAACAAAAGAGGTGACCGTTGACGGCACTGCGGTGAAGCTGACCGCAAGGGAGTTCGGCATACTTGAATTTCTCATGCAAAACATGGGCAGGGTGCTCTCGAGCGAGCAAATTTATGAGGCGGTGTGGAAAGAGCCTGCCTTCAGCGTTGAGAGAACGGTAACAGTGCATATAAGGAACATACGCGGAAAAATAGAAATCAATCCCAAAGACCCAAAATATCTTAAGGTGGTGTATGGTCTTGGCTACAAAATCGAAAAACAGTAAATATTCACCGTGGGTAAAGGCTCTGTGCCTGCTTATCGGCGCCGCAATGATTTTTTTGAGCGGAACGTGCCTTGCACACGCAGTAACGCTTGTCAGATTTTTCGGTACGGAAGCTGTTAAGGACAATGCAAAAAACAGCGTCAAGCCCGAATTTTCGCAAACCGAAGCGGTCAGGCTTTATATTCAGGATACGGCGGCGCAAATAGAGAGCCTGACAGGGGCGGACGGAGCCGTGATTTCGCAGGAGCTTAGCAAAAACCGCGAAAGCTATGTCAGCGAGGCTCTTAATAAATACCTTGACGAAAAAGCGCGCATAATAAAAAACGAACTCACTTACGTTGCAAAAAATTATAAGACCGATGCGTATGCTTATTCAGCCTACGGGCTGAGCAGCAATTATTCGTATAACATACCCGATACGGATGCGGCAGACCAAAAATATCCCGTTGACCCCTATGCACCGAAGGTTGTGCAGACGGTTCAGAAAATACTGAACTACGCCGACGGTCGGGAATTTTTGAAGTACGAAAATCTTGTGCGTGAAACGGCGTTCACCGAAGGCGGTTTTTCTTTTAGCAAAAAATATTATGTCAACGGCGAAGCCTTTGACATTTATATCAGAAACGAGAACCTTTTGAATGATGCCGAGACAGAAAAAGACTTTCTCGAGAGTGAATTTGACAGCTCCGTTGAAAATAAAGCCTACAAAGCAGACAGCGAAAAGTCAAACGCACAGGCGAAGCTTGAAAAAACGGTTAACTTAAAATATTATGCCAGAAAGGGCGATAAAGTTGCCACAAATATGGCAGATCCCGATGCGGAGCTTGCCGCCGTCGCAACACACAAGGCATATTATTTCAGAGGGGAAGGCGAATATATTACCGAGGGCTTCGACTTGGGCGACGATTATCTTTCCTCCTGCGATACGGCGGCGTTCTATATTGCGGACGGTATCGAACAGGGCGATGAGATAGGCTCTCTTTATGATATTTATAACGGCACCAAAAGCGCAAACATCTTCCCGGACGCGATTTTAATGCTTGTGAGCTTTATATTGGCGGTTTCGGCTCTCGTGTGCCTTTTGAATCTCTCGGGTCACAAAATAGGTGAAGACGGTATAGCTCTCTCGTTTATAGATAAAATTCCGGGTGATATTCATACCGTCATTTCAGGCGGAATAATTGCGGCAATCTGCTACGCGTTTTTCCTCCTTGCCGATTATGCCGTGATAAGAGAAGATGCGGAAGTTTTGCTCTATGCAAAAAAATGGGTCTATCTTGTACTCGGTTCTGTGCTTGCGGCGCTGTGGCTTGTGCTTGCCGAATGGCTTTGCAGCCTTGCAAGAATCAAAAAGCACTCCGGCTCATGGGTTAAATCATTTATAATTTACAAAGCTTTGGCTTGGCTTTTCAAAAAAATTAAAAAGTTCTTCTCACTGGCGGGCGGAATAATAAAATATAAGCCCGGCTGTTTCGGCAAAAATAAATACCGTATATTCTTAGCGGCGGTTCTTTTGTTTAATATTATAAGCGTTTTGCTTGCCGTCAATTTCAGAACTTGGCCGCTTTGGGCGTGCTGCCTTGCGGTTATGGATATATGCGCGTTTTGCACCGCAAGAATATTCAAAGACCTTGACAAGGTTATAGTCGCCGCGCAAAAAAGAACCTGCGCGGAATTCGGCGGTGAAAGAGTGCCGGAGTTTATCGAAACGCTCAACGAATCTCTGCGCGTGACCAATGCGGAAGTGCAGCAGGCTGTTGCCGAGGCTGTGAAAAACGAGAGAACAAAGGCGGAGCTGATAACTAATGTTTCGCACGATTTGAAAACGCCGCTCACGTCAATAATTTCATATGTCGACCTTCTTAAAAAGTGTGACATAAAGGATGAGGATGCACTCAAATATATAAATGTGCTTGATGAAAAATCGCAGAACCTGAAATCGCTTATAGAAAATCTTGTGGAAGCCTCAAAGGTTTCTACCGGAAATATTAAACTGAATAAAACGATTCTTAATTTGAAAGAGCTTGCGGTGCAGGCGGTTGTGGAATATACGCCGGAGTTTGAAGGCAGAAATCTTGATTTGAGATTTAATGAGGAGGGCGAAACGGTCAACATTTTTGCCGATGGCCCGCACACTTACAGAATACTTGAAAACTTGCTCTCTAACGCCAAAAAATATTCCGCACCCGGCTCAAGGGTTTATGTCCGCGTTTATAAGCAAAACGACAGTGGTGTGTTTGAAATTAAAAATATTTCAAAAGCCCCTCTTGATATTTCGCCGGAAGAACTGACCGAACGCTTTGTGCGCGGCGACGCTTCGCGAGGCGAAGAAGAGGGCAACGGGCTTGGGCTTTCGATAGCAAAAGAGCTGTGCTCCCTCCAGGGCGGAAAGCTCGTTATCTCGATAGACGGCGATTTGTTTAAAGCAACGGTTATTTTACCATCAAGATAAAAATAAAAGATACACACCTTAGCCGAAAGCCCGGGTGTGTATCTTTGTTTATATGTTTAAAAATTTATATAGCGCTTTGGCAACTCCGCCCTCTGCGGCAGGGCAGGATACATAATCGCAAATGCTTTTTATTTCCTCCTCTGCGTCGCCCATTGCAACCGAAATGCCCGCGTATTTCAGCATATCGGTGTCGTTAGAGCTGTCGCCCATGGCAATGCTGTGCGCCCTGTCAATTCCGCAGTGCTTCAAAATAATCTCCATTCCCGTTGCTTTGGTGCAGCCCTTTTGTGAGTATTCAGCATAGCCGGGGTGCTGATAAACCAAAAACTTTTTGCTCAAAAAATCATACTCATCTTTTTCCAAAACATGGGGAACAAAAATTTTGGTAATTCTCTCATTTTTAAAACGCTCTTTAAGCTCTTCTGAGCTTTTAACAAAGGCGATGTCTTCTCGCTCGTATCTATGGTTTGAAATAAGGAGCCTCTCTCCCTCCAGCACAACGGTGCGGTCTGTTTTGCCGAAATGGTCTATCGCCCACGCAGCATCAGAAAAAGAAACGGTTTTGCTCAAAAGAGTTTCATCGCCGTATATTATGTTGCAGCCTATGCCGGCAACGTAGCCGTCAAAGCCAACCGAGCGGATTTCATCGCCGATGTTTCCCATTGCGCGTCCGCTGTTTATAAAAATCATGTGACCGTTTTCACGCGCTTTTTTAATTGCAATTCTATTTTCTTCGGGGATGCCGGAGCTGTAAAGAGTTCCGTCTATATCAAGAAATACCGCGTATTTTTCGTTTGTCATTTTTAGACCTTCTTTTTGTTTGCTTATGTTAGATTTTAGCAACTAAAACGCCTCTTGTCAAATAAAGAGGCGGCGATTTGTTGACTTTTTATTTCTTAAATGATAACATTTTTATAATATGCAAATAAAGGATGGGTCATTATGAAAAAACTTTTGAGCGTTATCCTTGCACTTGTAATTGCCGCCGCTCCCGTTGCGGTTTGCGCGGCGCAGACTGTTCCCGATTACAGCACCGAATGTGTATCTCACTGCGGCGGAGACTGTGAATATTCGCCTTTGATAGTTGTGCCGGGAATCATGCAGTCTCAGGTATATGTTCAGGACGAAAACGGCAATGACCTTTTGACCCAAAAGGGATTTCCGATAGTAGAGGGAATGGATCTTCAGTTTATGTTTGATATGGACGTTGTGAAATCCAGACTTCCCGAGCTTATTGCTCCGTTTGTGCTTTCTGTCATAAAGAGAGACAGGGATATTTTTATCGACGCGGCTGTTAAAATTTTCGGAGACTGCTTTAAGTCGCATTATTTTAATCCCGACTCAACAAGAGTAAACAATGTTGCCACCGATGAATATTGGTATTCGGACGAGGTTGCAAAAACAAAGCCCGATAAATCTTACGGCTATATGCAGGGCTACAGAAAAGACGAAAACGGCAATGTTTTGCCGTCTTATAAATACCCGACCGAATTTGATATGATAAAAGCGCAGGTAGATATAACAAGCTACTGCGAAAAAGCGGGCTATGACCATGCATATTATTTTGCATACAGCTCATTTGGAGATACTCTCGAAACCGCAGAAAAGCTAAACGAATATGTTCAAATGGTAAAGGCGCAGACCGGGCATGACAAAGTGAGCTTTGTGTTTGTCTCTCTCGGCGGAACGATAGGCAACGCATATCTTGCAAAATACTGCAACCCCGATGATGTTGACAGAATTGTTTTTGCCGCCGCCGCTTTGGACGGCTCATATCTTTTGAGCGACCTTATGGATGTGAATTTGAGCCTTGATAACAGTGAACTGTTTTATTCCGAAATGATACCGCTGCTCACGCAGTTTGCCGATGAGGGAATGGAATGGGCAGGATACCTTTTGAATTTTGTAACAAGGGCTGTACCCAATGAATTTTTCAGCGACCTTTTGGCTTATACGCTCAACAGGTGCGTAAAAGAGGTTTTAAACAATCTTTTGATTAACTGCCCGTCCATGTGGGCGCTTGTGCCGAGCAGCGAGCATGAAAAAATGTCAGAGAAATATATTTCGGACGAGGCTCATTTGAAGCTCAAAGCAAAAACAGATGAATATTATGAAATTCAAAAAAATGCCCGCAACACCGTTAAAAAGCTCAGCGATGAGGGAATGGATATTTTTGTTATCAGCGGTTATAATCTCGCATTGCCGTCTGTTACAAGCCACTGGAACGAAAGCTCCGACAATATAATTCAAGCCGAGTCAACGTCGATGGGTGCAACCTTTGCGGACTTTGGCGAAACCTTGCCGCAGGATTACAGCCCGGCGATAGACGAAAGCTACATCTCGCCCGAGCGCGAGGTTGACGCAGGCACGGCAACTCTCCCCGACAGGACATGGTTTGTCAGAAATCAAAGCCACTTAAAACTTCAGCCCTCCACAAAAGACGTTATAGAGCTTTGCGTTCAAATTGTTATAAACAAAGATATTACGGACGCGAGGGTCAATAACGGCGGCTATCCGCAGTTTAATGCTTACAGAGATTCAAAAGCACTCAGAAGAATGCTGGAAATTTACGATGAGAACGTAAACGACAAAAAGCTTGCCGCCCTGAGCGATGACGAAAGAGAACGTCTGGATTCGGCGCACGGCAACGCGCTCACGGTCTATAACAAGCAGGTATGGGACTATGATGAGGCAAAATCGGCCGAGGCGGCTCTCTACACCGCGCTTTATGATTTGAAGCTGTTTGACGATATGGACAGCATGGAGCACCCGTTTAAAAAGTATAAGCTTAACTCGGTTTTGACAAAAGCATTTAAGAGCGCAAGCGATATTATGCTGAAGCTTTACGGCGCAAAAGATTACTATACGATTTATTAAAGAAGAGCAGAATAAAAAGCCATAATCCGAAAACGGCAATGTTTACCGAAAACGGATTATGGCTTTGCCTTTTATAGGGGGAGCAAACCGTTTTGCTCTTTTAAGCTGCCTGCAAAAATCGGGTCGGCACGGCATTACCGCTGCCTGTAAGCTTTTAAAAAATCCTTGAGCGCATCCATGGCTTTTATCAAAACTTTTTCTTCCGGCAGATAGACTATTCTGAAATGATCGGGCTCATTCCAATGAAAGCCCTTGCCGTGAGTGAACAGAATTTTTTTCTCCTTTAAAAAGTCGAGCACAAATTTTTCGTCGTCCGTTATATTAAAATGCTTTGTGTCGATTTTTGGGAAAATATAAAAGGCGGCTTTCGGCTTAACCGCGCTGAGACCCGGTATATCTTTTATCGCATTGCAAATTACTTCGCGCTGTTCATATATTCTGCCGCCGGGGGCAATAAGAGCTTTGGTTTCGCTTTCAAGCTTCAGCGCGGTTGCGATTACGGACTGTGCGGGTACGTTTGAGCAAAGTCTCATAGAGCTTAAAAGGTTTAAGCCCTCAATATATCCGCGCGTATCTTTTTTGTTGCCGCAAAGGCTCATCCAGCCGCAGCGGTAGCCTGCGATAAGGTGTGATTTTGAAAGGCCGTTAAACGTAACCGTCAGCGTTTCGGGTGCGAGCGATGCTATTGAGACGTGCTCTTCTCCGTCCATTACAAGGCGGTCATAAATTTCGTCCGCAAAAATAATCAGGTCGTTTTCTACTGCAATGTCCGCAATTTTTTGCAAAATCTCTTTTGGATAAAGCGCGCCCGTCGGGTTGTTGGGGTTAATTATAACTATGCCTTTTGTGTTCATGGTGATTTTGCTCTTTATGTCTTCAATATCCGGCATCCAGTCGGATTTTTCATCGCATAAATAATGCACCGCCTTGCCGCCTGCAAGAGTGACCGAGGCAGTCCACAAGGGGTAATCGGGCGAGGGAACGAGCACTTCGTCACCGCCGTCCAAAAGCCCCTGCATAGACATTGTTATAAGCTCGCTGACGCCGTTGCCCGTGTAGACGTCGTCGGGAGTTACACCGGCAATATTTTTCTTTTGGGTGCAGTATTCGGCGATTGCTTCTCTGGCAGAGAGCAAACCTTTTGATGTGGAGTAGCCCTCGGTGCTTTCGAGCGAGTGCGAAAGCTTTTCTGTTATTTCTTTGGGTGCTTTGAAGCCGAACGGCGCGGGGTTGCCTATGTTGAGTTTTAAAACTTTTGTTCCGTTTGCCGCCATTCTCTCCGCTTCGTCCATAATCGGACCTCTTATGTCATAACAAACGTTATCAAGCTTTGATGATTTTTCTGCTTTTTTCATTGCGCGTACATTCCTTTCTTGTTTATGATGTCAATGTTAATATTATTTGCAAAATATAAAATCAAAAACGCCCTGAACGCATTTCGTGCGCTCAGGGCGAAATTATATCCGTGTTACCACCTGAATTCAAAGCCGTCGGCTTTGCTCTTTATCGGTACTCTTCATACCGCGCTCCCATAACGCGGAGCAAACGCCGTGACTTACAAGATATTAAATCCTTCGGTACGGTGCTCGGGGAGGGCTTCGGCACATCACTCTCGGGGGCTTACACCTGCCGCCCTCTCTCTGCGCTTTGCTTTGTGCTTACTCATTCCCGTCAAAGCAGTTTATATTTTGTTTTAAATGATGATACCACTTAAAAAATATTTGTCAAGTCATCTGTAAATATTTATTGCTTTGTTAACATTTTCTATAACGGTGTGCGTGCCGCCGTTTACGTATTCACCGTCCGCTGTCCAGGCAATTTCATCATCAAAGAAAAATTCTATCTTTTTCCCCTGCTTAAATATTATGGAGTCGCACCTGTCATAGTTAATGGTTTTTGCGGCTATTAGCGTATCTTTCCATCCGTTAAATGTTTTTGGGTTTTTAACGAGCATAACCTCAAACTTTCCGTCGTCAAGCTTTACTATTTTTGGGTCAAGCTTCATAACCTTTGCAACAGAGGTTGAGTTGCTGACCGCACCGTAAACATAGTCGCCCTCAAGCTCTTCGCCGTCAATGACAACACGCGCGTGAATGGGCTTTATTTCTTTTATGCAGTTGATTGCTTCAAGCATATAAGCCGCGTGACCCATTGCGTTTTTTTTGCTTTGCGGAGTGCTGTAAGACGCGCGAGTAAATGCGCCGAAGCAGCTTATATATGAAAAATATCTTTCACCGTTAAACAAACCGAGGTCGTGCGGCTTGCTGTGGCCGCCGATGATTATTTCGAGTGCACGGCGTGTGTTGTTTGGTATGCCGAGCGTTTTTGCAAGGTCGTTTGTTGTGCCGGAGGGAATATATCCTATCGGCTTTTTTCTCGGCAAACGCATAACGCCGTTGATAACTTCGTTAAAAGTTCCGTCCCCTCCGCGGCAGATAATGATGTCATAATTTTCTGCCATATCGGTTACATAGTTTGTTGCGTCGCCGCGTGCGGTTGTGGCGCACATTGTCGGCTCAATTCCGCATATACTGAGTTTTGTAAGGTCCAAAACCTGAGCTCTGACCCTTATTCTGCCCGCTTTGGGGTTCACTATAACAAGAGCCTTTTTCTTTTTGCCCACAGCCATCAATATGTCCTCCGCAATATTATAAATTAGAAAATACAACTATATCATACCAATAAATACATAAACTATCAAGGTTTTTTTGCCCGAAAACGACAAATATAAAGATGTGTCGTATATTTTGGGCAAAAGAGTGTTCTGTGCCGGATTTTTTAGAATATGGAGGATATTTATGGATGATATGAAGTTTCCGTCAAAACTTTTTTGCGGTATGGATTCGCTTGAAAAAATTTATGACGGCGATTATAAAAGTGTTTTAATAATTTCAAACGGCGGAGCTCCCATGAAAACGGGCTCGCTCTTAAAAATAAAAAGAAAATTTGAAATGGACGAAACAAAAGCAGAAATAATTATAAGCGACAGCGCACCCGAGCTTTTTGCGCTCACCCGCGAATATACAGAAAAGAATACGCCGGATATAATAATTGCCTTGGGCGGCGGCAAAACGCTTGACTGTGCCGCGGCAGTGTCAAATATCAGCGATATACCTTATGCCGCATTGCCTGAGGTTGCACCGACAGAGCTCACCGAGTATGATACACTCGATATATTCTTGTATAAGAAGATGCCGGAGATTTGCATACTTGACTCCGAATTTATTATTGCCGCAAATTCCGGCAAAATCGCATATGAGGCGCTTGCGCTTATGTGCATGGGCGTTGAAAGCGCCGTCAAATCAAACAACAGATACGTTTCGCAAATCGCGTTGACGGCTGTCAGAGAGATATATAACAATATTCTTCCCTCATACAGGGGAGAAATATCCGCACGCGAAAATTTATGCTCTGCGATGTATGCGGCTTTCACGGCTTTTATAAATTCATTTGAGTATTCGTGGCAGTCCGATTGCTACCGCGTCGCGTCTTTTTTTACCTCTTGGGGTATTCCCATGCTCACGAGCGTTGCGGCGGCTTTTTCGGAGCTTTCGGAGGATTTATTTTGCGAAAATGAGCATAGATTCGCTTCGTTTGCCAAAGACCTCGGCTTATACAGTCAAGAGGAGCTTGCACCGCTTAATTTTATCGGTGACGTAAGAAAATTGCAGGCAATGCTCTGTGTGCCGTCGGCGCAAAGATCCTTCGGTATAAGCGAGGGAGAGTTTCGGAATATGTGCAAGGATATGCCCGATAAAGACCGTGAACTGATTTGCCGCTGTTATTACGGCAGCCTCGGATTTGTTAAAAGAGACGGAGCATATGTTTCAAAAATGAGAGCCGATATATTATAATTCGGTTGACTTTTAAATCTCTTAAATATATAATAAAAATAAGATAAATTCAGTCTTAGTAATTTAAGGGAGGACTTTTTTTGAAAACTTTAAGAAGATTTCTGTGCGTAGTGCTGGCTTTGGCAATGTCATTGGGTATATGCTCAAGCTTTGCTTATGCAAAAGCTACGGTGACGGACGTTAAAATATTAACACCGCCCTCAAAAACAACATTCTATAAGGGCAGTGACTGGGATTACGGAATTTGGCAGGCATCCGGCGAAGAAGAAGAAATTTACTGGCAGTGGGAATCCGGCAAAAAAATAAGCTTTCTCAAAAATGCCGGCAGCGGACTTTATCCCGAACGCGGAATGATAGACATGTCGGGTCTTGTTATTGAGGTAACATACAGTGACAAAACCAAAAAGACGATTGCCTACAAAGAAACCAAAAATTCAAAGGGTATTGTTGTTGCGAATATACTTGTTTCGCCCGTGAAAGGCGAATTCTACGTCGGCAAAAACAAGCTGGAGGTTTATCTTTCGGATAACATCTATGCCTGTGACAGCTATGAAATAGAAATATCGCAGTCCGCAAAGCCGCAAAGGTCAATGGGCGATGTGAACGGCGATTATAAAATAAATTCCAACGACGCTCTTTTGGTGCTCATGCACGCCGTGGGCGAGAGAACCTTGCCCGCGAACGACAAAAAATATGCGGATATGAACAGCGACGGAAAAATCAACAGCCTTGACGCTCTTATGATATTGAGAAAAGCGGTAGGCATGTAATATTTTTATAAAAATAAAGCAGATATAAAGACGGTTAAATCTTTATATCTGCTTTTTTTATGCTTTGATTTATTCACCCTCGGCAATTCTGCGTGCAACATAAACGCCGCTTGCGGACGCGTGCGAGAGCGAGTGCGTAACGCCGCTGCCGTCGCCGATTATATAAAGCCCTTTGTATTTGGTCTCGAGGTTATCGTCAATGATAACCTCCATGTTATAAAACTTAACTTCAACACCGTAAAGAAGTGTGTCGTCGTTTGCCGTGCCGGGCGCGATTTTATCAAGAGCATAAATCATCTCGATAATTCCGTCAAGAATACGCTTTGGCAAAACAAGGCTCAAATCACCGGGTGTGGCAGAGAGTGTGGGTCTTACCATACCCTCTTCAATTCTTTTGGTGTTGCTCCTGCGTCCTCTCACAAGGTCGCCGAAACGCTGAACTATAACGCCGCCGCCGAGCATGTTTGAAAGGCGGGCAATGCTTTCGCCGTATTCATTGCTGTCTTTAAACGGCTCTGAAAAATGCTTTGCAACAAGAAGCGCGAAGTTGGTGTTTTCGGTGCGCTTTGACGGGTCCTCATAGCTGTGACCGTTTGCGGTAACAATTCCGTTCGTGTTTTCGTTAACGACTATGCCGTAGGGGTTCATGCAGAAGGTTCTGACGTTATCCTCAAACTTTTCTGTTCTGTAAACGATTTTGCTCTCATAAAGCTCGTCTGTGAGATGAGAGAAGATAACCGCCGGCAGCTCAACTCTTACGCCAAGGTCAACTCTGTTTGATTTTGTGGGTATGTCAAGCTCTTTGCAGACGGATTCCATCCAGCTGCTGCCGCTTCTGCCGACAGAAACTATGCAGTATTTGCAGTCTGCCGTGCTGTCGCCGCTGTGGATTCTGTATCCGCCGTCGATAACCTCGATTTTTTGAACAGGGGAGTTGAAGTGGAAATCAACCTTATCTTTAAGCTCTGCATATATGTTTTCAAGAACAACATAGTTTATATCCGTGCCGAGGTGGCGAACGGACGCGTCAAGAAGCCGGAGCTTGTTCTGAATACATAATTTTTTAAATTTGGTGCCTGCGGTCGAATACATTTTTGTGCCCTCGCCGCCGTGCGATACGTTTATTTCATCAACATACTTCATAAGCTCAATGGCTTTTTTGCTGCCGATGTGCTCGTGAAGAGTGCCGCCGAAATTGTTTGTTATGTTATATTTGCCGTCAGAGAATGCTCCCGCACCGCCGAAACCGCTCATAATAGCGCAGGTTTTGCATTTGATACAGCTTTTTACTTTTTCGCCGTCAATGGGGCAGCGCCTTTTTTGAAGCGGCTGACCTGCTTCGTATACGGCAATTTTAAGGTCTTTGTTTTTATGAGTAAGTTCATAGGCAGAGAATATTCCTCCGGGACCCGCACCTATAATTATTACGTCATACTTCATTTTTAAAACCTCATTTCAATCTTTATGCGGAAAAGCCCGCCGAAATATTATATAATTTTAATGATACCGCTGTCAAGCCCTTGCAGTCTTAATAACGCCATAATAAAAGGACTGCACGTCGGCAGCCCTTTGGGTGTTTATTTAATTAAAGAACGTAAATAGTTACGCCTCTGCGGCCGAAGCGTGCACACTCGCTGTAAGTGTTCATATAAAGGTCGCAAAGAGTGGCGCGGTTGCCGGTCCATTTTGTAAATCCGCCGGTATCCTCCGCAAAGCTGTAGCCGTAAACGAATTTGCCGTCGTTAGATACAATCCACATTGCTGTGTGGTAGGGTATCTGTCTGGGGTTTACCGCAACATAGCCGGGTTTTACCGCTTTGCCGGTGGCTGTTCTGCCGCCGCCGTAATATGCCGAAGCCGTGCCGACGTATTTCTTTTTATAAGAAGCGGGGGTGTTGTTTGCCGTCAGCTCAAGTGACGAGGGGGGAGCGATTACGGATATTGTTTTAACTCCGCTTGCAAGCTTAACACCGCTTGCCTTAACGCCTGCCGACGCCGCCTGTGCAACCGACTTTGTGCCTACAAGTCTTATTTCTTCAACGGCTTCTTTGGTTATCTGTGTGTCTTTAAGGGTTGACTCCGAAAGCTCGCCGTCAACGTATTTGTCGGTGTAGGTGAGAGTCTTTTCACCGTTTACACCCTTTTGCTTGATTTTTGACTGACCTTTGTTAAGGGTTGCTGTTTTTTCTTCTTTTACAGAGTATTTAATCTCTTGAGTGTCGGTTCTTTCAACATATTCTATTCTTGTGAGCTTAACGGTTGAGTTTTGTGTTATCTGCTCGTCAAGAGGATGAGAGATTATATCGTCGTCATCATATGTGATAACCGCCTTGTTGAGTGCATCTGCAACCGTGCCGGAGCACATATAAACGGTTGTGAGATCGCCGTCTGCCGAAATTGTAACAGAAAACGCGCGCTTGATTTTAATTTCAAGTCCGTCTGTAACATAATCGTTAAGCGAGCAGCCCTCAACCTCGTCATAATCGCCCATTTCAATGCCGGCTTCTTTTATAACGTCGCTTACAAGGCCGTGACCGCGGTATGATACGGTTTTGTCACCGTCGATAATTGTAACGTCGCTGACCGATTCAAGGCTTATTATGCCGTAGCTTTCGAGAAGACTGTCGTCTATAAAATCGGTTTCTTCGTCATACTCTATGCCGCTCTGGTTGAGAATATCTTCTGCCGAGGTGCGGTGTGTGGATATTTCGTGCTCTTCGCCGTTTACATAAATCTTAACCGTGTTGGCACCCGAAACGGTGACTATAAGGTTTGCGGCGCAAAGAGCAAGGCACATAACGGTTGTTGCCGCTTTTATTCGTGATTCATAAATGAATCCCCACAGTGCCTTAAGTTTGTTTCTCATTGTAATAAACTCCTTTTCTGCAGCGGAAAATCCGCTTTGACAGGTTGTTTTAATCTGCATTTTTGTTGCCTGACATTACTATTTTGTCTGCAACATCGGCTATTATAGTGAAACTGTTACGATGTGTCAAATAAAATCAAAACAATTTTTTGTTTAAAATCCACAAAAAACGGCTGCGATAAAACGGCGAAAAGCAAAATTATCGGTCGTTTATTTCTGAAAAAGAATAATTATTTGTGAAAATTCTAAAAAGTTACAAATGGTTACATTTATGGCTTAAAACGAGGGCAAAAATAACATTTTTGTAATTTTTAATTCTTAAAAAGAAAATAATTATAGATTTGCAATGCCGCGCTCTGTATGTTATAATCTATAGGCAGAAATTTTTCGGGGTGATAAATTGGCAGTACCAAAGAAAAACATAAGAAACTTCTCTATAATAGCGCACATAGACCACGGCAAGTCTACCCTTGCCGACAGAATGTTGGAGCTTACTCAGTCGGTCGCACCACGCGACATGACGGCTCAGCTTCTCGATAATATGGATTTGGAGCGCGAAAGAGGAATTACAATAAAGGCTCACGCCGTAAAGCTCGACTACAAAGCGCAGGACGGCGAAACATATGAGCTTAATTTAATCGACACTCCCGGTCATGTGGACTTTAACTACGAGGTTTCGCGTTCGCTTGCCGCCTGCGAGGGCGCAGTGCTCATTATTGACGCTTCACAGGGTATAGAGGCGCAGACCTTGGCAAATACATACTTGGCACTTGACCATGACCTTGAGATTGTGCCCGTTATAAATAAGATAGATTTGCCTGCGGCAGACCCCGAGGGCGTAGCCGAGCAGGTAGAAGAGGTAATCGGCCTCGACTGCGAAAACGCGCCGCGTGTTTCGGCTAAAACCGGGCTTAACGTTGACAAGGTTCTTGAAAGAATAGTTAAAGATATACCCGCTCCGCTTGATTCCGACGACTCAAAACCGCTCAGAGCGTTGATTTTTGACTCGATATACGACAGCTACAGGGGCGTTATAGTATATGTTCGTATAATGGACGGCTGCATAAAACCGGGTGACACCATGAGAATGATGGCTACCGGCGCGGAATTTACCGTTGTTGAGGTCGGCTATATGCGCGCAACCTTTATGGAGAGCGCAAAGCAGCTCACCGCGGGCGAAGTAGGTTATATAACCGCTTCGATAAAAACCGTCGGCGACGCGAGAGTCGGCGACACGGTAACGCTCGCTTCAAGACCTGCGGCAGAGGCTCTGCCCGGTTACAGAAAAGTCAATCCCATGGTTTTCTGCGGAGTATATCCGGCAGACGGCGCGGATTATGAGAATCTGCGCGACGCACTCGAAAAGCTTCGCCTTAACGATGCGTCACTCTCTTATGAACCCGAGACTTCTGGTGCTCTGGGCTTTGGCTTCAGATGCGGATTTTTGGGGCTTCTGCACCTTGAAATAATACAGGAACGGCTCGAAAGAGAATATAACCTCGACCTTGTCACCACGATACCGAGCGTTATATATAAAATACATCTTAACGACGGCAGCGTTGTAGAGATAGACAACCCCACGCACTATCCTGACCCGGCAAATATAAATTACAGCGAAGAGCCGCTTGTGAACGCGCATATTTACTCTCCGCAGGAATATGTCGGTGCGATTATGGACCTTTGCCAGGACAGGCGCGGTGTATTTAAAACCATGGATTACATCACGCCCGAAAGAGTCGATATAAGCTATTCTTTGCCGCTCAACGAGATAATTTATGATTTTTTTGATGTTTTAAAGTCAAGAACCAAGGGCTACGCTTCGTTTGATTATGAAATATCCGACTATCAGCGTTCAAACCTTGTTAAGCTTGACGTTATGCTCAACGGCGACACGATAGACGCGCTTTCCTTTATAATACATTCGGACAAGGCATATGCAAAAGCACGCAAAATTGCCGAAAAACTCAAGGATAATATTCCGCGTCAGATGTTTGAAATACCTATACAAATCGCCATCGGCGGCAAGGTAATCGCGCGCGAAACGGTGAAAGCAATGCGAAAAGACGTTTTGGCAAAATGCTATGGCGGCGACATCACCAGAAAGAAAAAATTGCTTGAAAAACAGAAAGAAGGCAAAAAGCGTATGCGCCATTTCGGCACTGTGGAGGTGCCGCAGGAGGCATTCATGGCAGTGCTTAAGCTTGATGAATAAAAATTTTTAAAAAGATTGTAAAAATATATTGCAAAGTGACATAATAATGTGCTATAATTTCATGGTCACCAATTATCGGGTTTACTATAAGTTTTCCTGATCAAGGAGGAAGAATATGGCGAAGGAAACCAAACAGGTTGAAGTAGTCGAAGAGGAGAAAGCCAACCGGCAGATGCCTAAAAACAGGCGCTATGTCGGCAGCCGAGAGACAACGGCATATGTTTTGTACGACATAGCCCAGTCTTTTAACCTCGGTAGTAAAGGCACCTACTTCATCACCGACGTTCTTGTTATCGCTTTGAGATGGCAGACTATCATCAGTGCCGTTGTAAGCGTATGGGACGTAATCAACGATTTGTTCCTGGCGGCTATTGTTGACAGAACAAATACGAGATTCGGCAAATTTAAGCCTTATCTTATCATGTACGCAGGACCGGGTGCTATTTTGGGCATACTTTACTGGGCGATGCCGGTGTTTTTCCCGGGGGCATCAGCCTCTTATATGCCTAAGATAATATCATATTTCGTTTTGCAGATGGTCACGAACCTTGCGACGTCGCTTTATAACATCGCAAAAACAGGTATTCTCGCAACCATCACACCGGATACTCTTGACAGAACAAGACTCATCAATCAGGCAAACCTTATCTCGAGCCTTGTTGAGAATATTCCGAAACAGGCTGTTACAATCTTTATAGACCTTGTTAACAGAGGTGTTATGAAGATCAAGATGTCAACTCTTTTCGTTGTAATGGGTGTTGTTACATCTGCTATTTCGAGCTTGCTTGCATTCTATTTCTCGGTTGTTTACAAAGAGAGAGTTCTTCAGTCTGTCGAAAAACCGAACTATAAAGAAACTCTCACTTCAATCATCAGGTCAAAACCGCTTATGTTGCTTGCGCTTTCGGATATGCTTGCGTCATTCAGCAGCACCGGTACGAGCATCACGCTGTATTATATTAACGTACTTAACTTCAGCTCCGCAGAGCTTGTTGTCGGTGTTCCCGGCATGTTTGTTACATATGCGAGCTATGCTTACGTTACCAAACTCAGAGAAAAGTTCTCTACCAAAGCTTTGTGGATTTTCGGCGACCACTTCGGCAACTTCCTGTTGCTTGCAGTTTGGATCTTCGGTTCAATCAACAAAAATTATAAAAAGACATGGACTATGCTTATTGCATTCATGGTTCGTGAAACTATCTGGAACGGCGTTTATGCTTTGCGTAAGGTTATTCCCACCGAAATCGGTAACGAGGTTATCGACTACGGCGAATGGAAGTACGGCTACCGTACAGAGGGCATCACGGGTGTTGTTAAAGGCCTTGCAAGTAAAATTATCGGCTCTTTGGGTGCGGTTATCAACACCGTTCTTCTTCAGGCTATCGGATACAGACAGGGTCTTAAACCCGGTCAGCAGAGCGCAAGAACCGAGTATTTGCTCTTCCTTACTTGCACACTCGTTCCCGCAGCAGCCGGTATTTGCGGCATGATTCCGAAGTTCTTCTATAACATTGACGATAAAACCCGTAAGAGAATGTATGAAGAGCTTGCAGAGCGCCGCAGCGAGACCGCAAAGGCTCTCAATGCAGACGATGCAGCGGCTCCTCAGACAGAGGGATAATCAAAGCTTTATAAAACACAGGAGCTGCACAGATGTGCGGCTCCTTTTTTCGGAGGGAGCACCGTGCAAAAAATCGGCATATACATACATATCCCTTTTTGCCGCGGCAAATGTCCTTACTGCGATTTTTATTCCTGCCGCGCGGGTGAAGAGGATTTTGACAATTATGTTACGGCTCTTAAAACTTATATTAAAGCGTGGGCAGAAAAAATCGGTGCGGCGGCAGATACTCTTTATATCGGCGGAGGTACGCCGTCTGTTATCGGTGCAGACAGGCTGTGCAAAATTATAAAATGTGTTGATAAAAATTTTGGTGCGGCAGATGAAGTGACCGTTGAGTGCAACCCGAGCCTTAAAGAAAAAGATTTTTTCAAAAAAATAAATTCTGTCGGCGTCAACAGAATATCTCTCGGTATGCAGTCTGCAAATGACGGCGAACGCCGTGCACTCGGGCGGATTGCGGGGGTTGCCGACGTTGACAGTTGCATATCGCAGTCGATTGCCGGCGGCATAGATAATATTTCGCTCGACGTTATGCTCGGCATACCGAATCAGACCGAAAAAAGCCTCAAGGAAACGCTTCGATACTGCGTCTCCTCCGGCGCAAAACATATCAGTGCTTATATGCTAAAAATTGAGGAGGGCACGCTCTTTTATAAAAAGCAAAACACTCTTCCGCTGCCGAGCGACGATTTGACTGCGGATTTTTATTTACAAACGGTTGATTCTCTTGCCCGCGGCGGATTTAAGCAGTATGAAATATCAAATTTTGCCGTTCCAGGCTATGAGAGCAGACATAATTTAAAGTATTGGAACTGCGAGGATTATCTCGGCATAGGCCCGTCTGCCCATTCTTTTTTAGGCGGCAAAAGATTTTATTACGGCAGAGATTTAATTGCTTTTGAAAATGTTTGCGAACCTGTGCAGGACGGAACGGGCGGAGATTTGCAGGAATATATTATGCTTAGGTTAAGGCTTTGCGAAGGCATTGTTTTTGATGAGATAAAAGACAGATTCGCGGGTTTTGATATTGCAAAATTTGAACCTCTCTTTTCTGAATTTGTCAAGGCGGGCTATGCCGAAGCCGACAATAAAAGCTTCAGATTAACGGCAAAAGGCTTTTTAATTTCTAATATGATAATTACAGAAATATTGAGCCGAATTTGAGCCAAAACTGTTGACAAAACAAAAAATTATGTTATGATAAATACGTATAAAGTTAGTTTATAATGGTTGAAAGGAGTAAATTATAATGAAAAAGATAATTGCTACACTTGCCGCTGTTCTTATGATAGGCGCAACATCTCTCAGTGCTTTCGCAGCAATCAGTCCTGCCGCAAGACCTGAAGAGGATGAAGATAAGGATAAGAACAACAGCAACAAATCTCCCAGCACCAGCTATTCAATGATGGCAGAGGTTGGCGCTATTGCAGCAGTAGTTTCATGCTCTGCAGCAGGTATAGTACTTTCAAAGAAAGTAAAATAAGTTTTTAATCCAACGGCAACAAAGCTCTGTTTTATTTTAGACGGAGCTTTTTTGTTTTATCGGAGAGATTTTTATGGAAGAAAAAAAAGAGCAAAGCAAGCTTAAAAAACGTTTGCTCATAATTTTAATTGTGCTTCTGTTTCTCATAAGCGCCGCGGGCGTTGTTTATCTTGTGTGGGTGTTTTACAACAACTACATGGCAGAGCACACCTATAACAGCGTTGCGGACAGTTATGTTGTTGAGCAAAAGGAAGAGCCGCATTATGCGGAAAACCCCGTTGATTTTGCCTCGCTTCAAGCAATCAACGAGGATGTTTACGCATGGATAAATGTGCCGAACACAAAAATAGACTACCCGATTGTTCAGAATGAAGAGGATGACTATTATCTTCGCCGTTCTATCTATAAAAAATATCTTTTTGCGGGCTCTATTTTTACAAACAAGGTCAACAGCAAAGATTTTTCCGACCCTGTTACGCTTGTTTACGGTCACAACATGAGAAACGACACGATGTTCTGTATGCTCCATGAGTTTGAGGACAAAGAGTTTTTTGATAATAACGAATATTTTTATATTTATACTCCGAACCGCAAGCTGACATACAGAATTGTTTCTGCTTTGAAATATGACAACCGCAGAATTACCACAGCTTTTGATTTTTCTGATGAAAGTCAGATAAAAGATTATCAGTACAGCATTATGAACCCGAAGTTTAATCTCTTTAATTCCAGAGACATCGTTTTAAAACCGGAAGATAAAATTGTTACTTTAAGCACCTGTGTGGCAAACAAGCCGAGTTACAGGTATTTAGTGAATGGAGTGTTGATTAAAGATGAGCCTACACAATAATTCAGATGACCGTTACCGCAGTTCGAGCAGCGGCTCTTCGGGGCATCACCATCACCACCACAGCTCGTCAAATCATCATCACCATCATTCATCTTCTTCGGAATATCATCACAGCTCGTCCTCGTCTCGTCATCATTCGTCGCACGGTCAACATCATTCGTCGTCGCACGGCTCTTTAGACAGGGATTATTACTATACTTCCGAAATCAAAGACCCAATGACGGCGCAGGAAGCTGACGAAAAGATAAAGGAACTCGGAGAAAAATATTCTTATCTTAATGACAGTGAAGCATATGAGCAGGATGAAAAAATCACTTATCATTCGGACGAAAAAAGACACAGCCATCACGGCAAAAAAAGAAAAAAGAAAAAGAGCACCGCAAAAAAGATTGTGCTCGGCATACTTCTTTTTATTTTGCTTTTGATTTTGGTCGGCGCCGTTGCACTTATCATAATGATAAATTCGGGCAAAAAAGATTTGCTTGATTACAGCGACACAAAAATAGAGACCGTTGAAGAAGCCGAAACCGAGGACGACGGCAAAACCGTCAGATATAACGGCAAAATATACAGGCTCAACGAAAATATCACTTCTATTGCCTGCCTCGGTGTTGATAAAAAAGAAATCAACCAAAACGGCGTTATCGGCACGGCAGGTCAGGCAGATACCATAATGGTTATTGCGTTTGATACCGTTACGGGTGCGGCAAAGCTCATATCTATTCCGCGTGACACGGTGGCACCCATAGATATTTACGCAACCAACGGCTCATATCTCAGAACCGAAAACACGCAGATATGCCTTGCTTATGCTTACGGCGACGGCGGCGAAACCAGCTGCGAAAACGTAATTGCAAGCGTCAGAAAAATCATGTACGGCATACCGATAAATTCGTATGCGGCGCTTGATATGAGCGGTATATCCGTGCTGAACGATAAAGTCGGCGGCGTTAAGGTTGAAGTGCTTGAGACTGTCGGCCCGTTCAAAAAGGGTCAAACGGTAACGCTCAAGGGCGAGAACGCCATGAAGTATGTCAGATACAGAAATAAAGACAGAATTGATGCGAGCCTTTTGAGAATGCAGCGCCAGCTCCAGTATGTAAGAGAGTTCACAAGCACCGCAGTAAAAAAGGTCACAGCAAATCCGTCTTCTGTAACCGATATTTATAACACCGCAATGAAATATGCCTACACAAACGTAGGACTTAGCAAAGCGTCTTATTTTGCAACAAGGTTTGTCGCAGGTGCGTCGCCGCAGTTTGAAAATTGCTCCGTACCCGGCAAAATAGTTGAGGGTAAAGACGGATATGCAGAGTTTTATATCGAAGAAAAATCATTCTATGAATTGATTTTGTCGGTGTATTATAACGAAGTAGGCACATATTAAGCAAAATAATAAAGCTATAATTCACAATCGTCAACCGCGATGCGAATTATAGCTTTTATTTTTAAAGGATATTGATTATTCGTTCTCGTATGCTTCTTCAACAGCTTTTGCAAGCTGATCGGGGCAGGAAGTTTTTTTAAATCCGCAGGTTATGCCTGTGAATTTTTCTTTGACCTGCTCAACGGTCATGCCCTCTACGATTTTTGAAATTCCTTTAAGATTTCCGTTGCATCCTCCTGTGAACTTAACGCTTTTAATAACATCACCATCAAGCTCAACCTCAATAGAGGAGGCACAGGTACCCTTTGTTTTGTAAATATAAGACACGGTAGATCCTCCTTAAAATAGCTTATATATATTATAATCTATTTGTCAAGGGTCTGCCGTGTCAGCTTATTATATAGAGCAGTGCGAGTATCAGCATTTTATCCGCTCCGTCAGAGGCAAGCAAAATAATCAGCGCAAGAATCAGTACCGTATCCCTGTCTTTTAAAATATTGCCGAAAAGCGAGTTTATCATATTTGAAATAGGCGAAAACGGCGAGGGCGGCTCTTTGCGCCCGGCAAAGTCGCGGCTCGGTGCTTCTTCTTTTGGCTTCGGAGGGGGCGGAGGGGGCGAAACAGACGGAGCAATCGGCTGCTGCGGCATGGCGCGCCGCTGCATTTCTCTTGCATATCTTATTGCCTGTGCCTGCATGGCGTTAAAATCTTTTTCAGCCATTTTTGTTATCACCGCCGTTTGTGAGCTCAGAGATAATCGGCAAAATTTCTAAAAGTTTTAGCATCTGCATGGCTTCGTCCGCTTTCTTTTGCCTTTTTTTGCTCAAATTAGGTCTGAGAGCCTCTATCAAACGGCATTTTTCATTGTCTGCGGAATTATTCATCATATTCATAACAGAGCTTATTTTCATGAGCATTTCCGGGTTTATCGAGTCAAATCCACTGCTTTGCCCTGTCGGCGCGGCAGTTTCTTTTTCATTTTGAGAGCCGAATATTGATTCCGCCATTGATTTCAGCGAGTTAATATCATCCGGTGAGAGGGAGGAGAGAATATCATTCAAGCTGTCCATTTTTATTTGCCTTTCAGTTTGTTAAGAATTTGCTGTGCTTCGGGTGACGATAAAATATCCGAAATTTTCTTTTGGTCGCTCATGATTTCTTTGATTTTTTTGCTTTGATTTTCGTCAAGACCCGAGAGCATTTGCATTGCGGTTTGCTTTTGCTTTTGAGGATCATCCGAGCCTAAAATGTTAAAAATATCTTTGGGTATGTTCTGCATTTACAACTCACCTCCGCAGTGATATAATTATGTATATTATTTTTAAAGGCGGCATATGAATGCGTGTATTGGTGCTTTCGGATTCTCACGGTGATGTTTATAAATTGAGGCGTGCAATCGACTCTCAGCCCACGGCTAAGCTCATAGTCTTTTTGGGCGACGGCGAATATGATATAGATTCCGTCGAGTGCAGAGCTCCCGTTATAAAGGTCAGGGGCAACTGCGATTTCGGCAGCAGTCTGCCGCTGAATTTTACCGACGAAGTCTGCGGAAAAAAGATATACTGCACTCACGGTTTTCGCGAAAATGTGAAGTATACAACAGAAAATCTTATTTCGGCGGCTAAATCACACGGTGCTCACATTGCATTATACGGTCATACGCATGTCCCTGTTACAAGTTATGACGGCGGCTTATACCTTGTGAACCCCGGCAGTGTGCGCGAGGGCAGCTTTGCAGTCATCGACATTACCGACAGCGGCATCATGCCCATAATTATGAAAATAAAATAATGATTTCAGAATATCCTCACGTTCGGCGGCATAAACATTATTACAGCTGTGCACGGGAGGGTATTTATGTTTGTTTTTTCTCTTAAAGCCAACAAAACAAGAGTTATTATATTGCTTGCAATGATTGTTGCGGCACTTGCGCTTATATTCTTTTTCACGGGCAAAAACGCACCCGTTATAAATGACGGCGGAATAAACCGCAAGGCGTCAAATGAGCAGGAGAGAGTGGCGTTCTTTTCTCAATTCGGGTGGGAGATTAACGAGGACCCCTCGGCGGTTGAGGAGGTAGTTATACCTGCGGAGTTTGACGAAACATATCGGCAGTATAACGAGCTTCAGATTTCACAGGGCTTTGATTTAACAAAATATGCCGGCAAAACGGCAAAAAAGTGGACTTATGAAGTGAAGAATTACCCGGGCTATTCCGCAGATAACAACTGCATACGGGCAAACATACTTGTTTTTGACGGCGCGGTTATAGGCGGAGATGTGTCCTCAACCGAGCAGGGCGGATTTATGCAGACATTTGACTATCCGCAAAGCACTGCGTCCGAAAATTCCCAAAAAAGTGAATAAATAAAAAACAAACGTCCAATCCTCATTTCAAAAGGATTGGATGTGATTTTTTTGAAGAACTCGCAGATAAAAAACATAAGTAAAGAAATTCTCGGCACAAAAGGCAAAGGCTCGCGCACACTGATGCTGTTAATGATTTTGAATTTGCTGATTTTTTCTCTTCTGCCGTTTGCGGCAAACTTTTTTGTGAATAAATATTCCGGCAGTATGGGTGCGGTTATAAGCGCGGCAGTGATTGCGGTGCTGCTGGTTATAAATTTGTTTACTTATTCCTCATTTGCGGCAGGCAGCTGTGCATGGTTTAATTTTTACGGCAAAAAAAACAGGGGCGCAAAGGCGGCTTATTGGTTTAAACCGTCAAAATCCGCACTGAGCGCAAGGCTTTATTTTGCACTTTTTTTCAGAAAACTTTTGTGGACTGCCGCGTTTTTGTTCCCCGGCACTGCGGTTTTGATATGCACTGCGATTCTCGCTATGAACGGCGGCATTGAGCTTAATCTTTTTATCTGTGCCGTGGCAGGCGGCGCGGCGGCGGTTATACTCGGTGCGGTGTTTTTATTTATAGTGCTGCAAAAATATTTTTTGGCGCCGTATATCATGGCGGCAAATCCCACGCTCAAGGTCAGAGAAGTGATAAAGCTAAGCCGACTTGCCTCTAACGGTGTTTTAAAAAGAACCGCAGCGTTTAAGCTTAGCTTTTTGCCGTGGTTTTTAAGCTGTGCGGCACTGCTTCCCGCTCTTTATGTATGGCCTTATTACAGGCAGAGCTGCGCTGTATATGCAAAGCAAATTCATATTCCCCAAGATGTGTAAGGATTTAAAGCGGTCTGCGCTTGTCGCAGGCCGCTTTTTGCTATGCAATAAATTCCGTATAAATTGCATTAAAAAGACCTTTTTGACAGTTGACTTTTTTGTTTAATAAGTATAAAATTATTTTAGATAACAAGGCTTTTTGGGTGAGTTATCATATATTTTTCTTTTGGGAGGCTGTATCTATGTATGTAATGGCACTTGACCAGGGAACAACCAGCTCAAGAACAATTGTTTTTGATAAAAATGGAAATATAGTTGCAAAAGCTCAGTATGAGTTCAACCAAATTTACCCTAAAACAGGTTGGGTAGAGCATGACCCGATGGAGATTTTGGGCAGTCAGCTACAGTCGATTTCAATGGTTCTCGGCAGCGGAAAATTTGACCCCAAAGATATAAAGGCGATAGGTATAACCAATCAGAGAGAAACTACAATAATTTGGGATAAAGAAACGGGACTTCCGATTTATAACGCGATAGTCTGGCAGTGCCGCAGAACTGCGGAGCTTTGCGAAGAGCTTAAAGCGCAGGGACTTGAAGACTATGTCCGCGAGCACACGGGGCTTTTGATTGACGCTTATTTCTCCGGCACCAAAATAAAGTGGATACTCGACAATGTTGAGGGCGCAAGAGAAAAAGCCAAAGAGGGTAAGCTCCTTTTCGGCACGGTAGAGACGTGGCTTATCTGGAATCTCACAGGCGGCAAGGTTCATGTGACCGATTATTCAAATGCTTCAAGAACCATGCTTTTTGATGTTGATAAGCTTTGCTGGGATGAATTTTTGTGCGAAAAATTAGATATACCGATGTGTATTTTACCGAAGCCCGTGTCTTCGAGCGAAATTTACGGCTATATAGCGTCCGAAAAAGTAGCAGGCATAAAGAGCATAACGGGCGTGCCGATTTGCTCGGCAATAGGCGATCAGCCGGCGGCTCTGTTCGGTCAGGCGTGTTTTAAGCCCGGTCAGGCAAAGAATACATACGGTACGGGCTGCTTCTTGCTTATGAACACGGGTGAAAAGCGGGTCAACTCAAAGTGCAACCTTTTAACGGGTGTTGCATGGTCGCTCGGCGGCAAAACGACATATTCGATAGAGGGCAGCGCGTTTAACGCAGGTTCTGTTATAAAATGGCTCAGAGACGAGCTTCAGCTCATAAACGAAGCCAAAGAGTGCGATATGCTCGCAGAGAGCGTTAAAAACTCAAACGGTGTTTATATTGTGCCTGCGTTCACGGGTCTCGGTGCACCTTATTGGGATATGTATGCGAGAGGCTGCATTGTCGGTCTTACACGCGGCGTAAACAGAGCTCACATCGCAAGGGCTGTGCTTGAGGCTATTACGCTTCAGGTTAAAGATTTGCTTTTGGCGATTGATGAGGACAGCGGCATAGAGCTTGCGGAGCTTCGTGTTGACGGCGGTGCGAGCGTAAGCAATATAATGATGCAGATACAAAGCAACATGATAGGTACATATGTCAACAGACCAAAAACCGTAGAGACTACCGCGCTCGGTGCGGCATATCTTGCAGGTCTTGCTGTCGGAGTGTGGAAGGACCTTGAAGAGATAGAGACAAACCGAGAGGTTGACCGTGTATTTGTGCCCGAAATGGATAAGGACACACGCGATAAAATATATAAGGGCTGGATCAAAGCCGTTGAAAGAGCCAAGTCGTGGGAAGAAATTCAGTAATAACCCGATACAGGTTAAGCCGAGCTTTCGGCAAAAGAAAGGATAGATTAAAAATGGATTATGCAAAGGAATCCCTCAAATGTCATTATGAATGGAAGGGAAAAATAGAGGTCGTCGCAAGGGCAAAGGTTGATAATAAAGACGCGCTCTCTTTGGCGTACACGCCGGGTGTTGCACAGCCTTGTCTTGAAATTCAGAAGGATATAAATAAAAGCTATGAGCTTACACGCCGCCACAACCTTGTAGCGGTTGTAACAGACGGCACTGCCGTTCTCGGGCTCGGCGATATAGGACCCGAGGCAGGTATGCCTGTTATGGAGGGCAAATGCGTGCTCTTTAAAGAGTTCGGAGGGGTTGACGCTTTTCCGCTCTGCGTACGCTCAAAGGATGTTGACGAGATAGTTAATACAATAGCTATGATTTCGGGCAGCTTCGGCGGCATAAATCTTGAAGATATTGCCGCTCCGCGCTGTTTTGAGATAGAGCGCAAGCTTAAAGAGAGAGTTGATATTCCCGTTTTTCATGACGACCAGCACGGCACGGCGGTTGTTTGCTCTGCGGCACTTATAAACGCTCTTAAATATGTTAAAAAAGATATAAAAGACTGCGTAGCTGTCTTTAACGGCGCAGGTGCGGCAGGTGTTGCCATTGCAAAGCTGTTTATATCTATGGGTATAAAAGACGTTATAATGTGTGATCGCAAGGGCATAATTTGCCTCGGTAACGAGGGCATGACCCCCGCAAAGCAAGAGATTGCAGAGTTCTCAAACAAAGAGCACAAACGCGGCACGCTTGCCGACGCTCTTAAAGGCGCAGATATTTTTATAGGTGTTTCAGCACCCGGATGTGTGAGCGAAGAAATGGTAGCTTCTATGGCAGATAACGCCATTGTTATGGCAATGGCAAACCCCGTACCCGAAATTATGCCCGACCTTGCAAAAAAAGCAGGTGCGGCTGTTGTCGGCACAGGACGTTCGGATTTTCCGAATCAGATAAACAATGTGCTCGCTTTTCCCGGAATTTTCCGCGGTGCTCTTGATGTGAGAGCAAGTGACATAAACGAAGAGATGAAAATTGCGGCGGCAAAAGCCATAGCTTCGCTTGTTTCAGATGAAGAGCTTTCGCCGGATTATATAATTCCAAAAGCTTTTGATGAAAGAGTAGGCAAAACCGTTGCTGCGGCAGTCGCACAGGCTGCAAGAGACAGCGGAGCAGCGAGAATATAAAAAATGCTGCTGTTAAAAAATAAAACAGCAGCTATTTTTCTTGTTTGGCAGAATAAAGTTTACGACTTTATAATACAATATGTGATTTTTTTCGTCAAATATATTTTTCTTTTTCAGATTTTCTCGTGTAAAACAAAAAAATGGTACAAAAGCAAGACGTTTTGACGGCAATATTTTTCATTAAATGACATTGACCGCGAACGGCAAAAGATGATATATTTAATAAAGATACATAACCAACCAAAGAGGGGAATTCTATGAAGTCAACCGGAATCGTAAGAAGCTTGGACTCTGTGGGCAGAGTGGTTTTACCAATGGAAATAAGAAAAGAATTTGAACTTTTCGGTGAAGACAGCCGAGTTGAAATTTTTTTGAATGAAGATCAGATTGTATTAAAAAAGTATAAGCCAAACTGCATTTTCTGCGGAAGCGAAAAAAATCTGACAGATTTTGAAGGCAAAAAGATTTGCCAAAAATGTGTTTTTAAAATAAGCAGTATGTGATGCTTAATAATAAAATAAGCAGTTATAAAGATTAACCGTTCGTTATCTTTATAACTGCTTTTTGTTGTTTTAGTTTATTGGTTGTTTAAGCGGCCGTTTATTCTGCCCAAAATGCCGCCCGTTGTGCTCTCATCACTCTGAGACGAGGGAACTTCACTTGTCGGCTCTGTTGTGGTGGTTTTGGGCTCACCCCAAACAGTCAGTATTACCTCTGAACCCTTAGGGCAAAGGGAGCCTGCATCGCGGCTTGCCTGGTACACAATGCCTGCCGTGTAGTTTGAACTGTTTTCTTTTTCGATTTTTGAGACTTTGAAGCCGAGCTTTTCGAGCGTGGATTTGGCTGTGTTATAGTCAGAACCGATAATACCGGATTTGGGAAATGAAATATTTTCAACGCCCTTGCTTACCGTGAGAATAACCGTGCTCATTTTGGGAATTTGCGAGCCTGGGGAGATGTTCTGGCTTATAACCTTGCCCTCTTCAACGCTGTTGCTGTAAGACTCCTGTTTTTCGATAGTGAAGTTTGAGGAATAATATTTATCTGAGATTATATCCTCATAATCTTTGTCTATAAAATATGGGGTCTCAACCATTTCTTGCGCAACGGTGTTTTGCTGTGAATCGTCATTTTTTTTGCCGTCTGAAATAAACAGCAAAACAACTATTGCCACAACCGCAATTATAACTATTGTTGCGATAGAAAGTATAACCATTGAGCGGTTATGCCTCTTTTGTGCTTCAATTCGTTTTTCGGACGGTTCGGGCTTTGAAACTTCGCTGCGCTGATTGGAGCGAATATTTTCAATATCCATTTTATCTGCCGCCGCAACTGCATTAGGCGAGGCAGAAAGCTCGTCTCGAAGCTCGTCAACGGTTTTTATTCTGTCGTCCGGGAGTATCTGAAGAGCATTTACGAGCCCGTTAATAACATATGCCGGCAGCTGTTCGGCAAATCTGCCCGGAATCATCAGTCGGTCGTTTGTAACTCTCTCTTTAGAGTCTATGGGGTCCGTGCCGATAAGCGTGCGGTAGAGTACGGCGCCGAAAGCATAGACATCTGTCCACGGGCCTTGGTGGCCGTCAAATCCGTATTGTTCAAAGGCGGCATAGCCTGTAAAAAGCTCTTCTTTAAGGTCTGTGTGGGCAGACCTTACCGCACTTATGCTAAAGCCTGTTATTTTAAGCTTACCGTCAGGCGCAACGATAAGAGTGCTCGGCGAAATTCCTCTGTGGACTATACCTGCATTGTGCAGTGTGCCGAGGGTAGAGAGCACGGGCATAAGAAGCGGACGCGCACGCTCCCACGAAATACAGCCGGAGGAGTTGTTTCTTAAAAGATGCTCACGCAGAGTTATACCGTCAATGTTTTCGGTTATTGCGTAGCAAGTTCCGCCGCCCTCTATTATATTTGTGACCTTTATAAGCGCCGAAAGACCGTTGAGCCTCAAAAGCTTGCGCCAAAGCTCGCCGAAGCTTTGCATATATTCGCTGTATATTTTCTCTTTGCCCTCAACGGCAGAAACCGTTAAAGACCTGGGATTGCGCTGAGCAATGCCTATCGGAAAATACTCGCGGATGTTTATTGTCTCTCGCGTTGTCAGGTCAAGACCTATATATGTTGCACCGTCGCCGTTAAATTCGAGAAGCTTGCCGACAAGGTAGCGGTTGCCGATAACAGTGCGAACGGGCAAGTAATCGGCAGGCTGCTGAGTGTCAACATGAAAGCCGCAGTAGGGGCACTGCTTTTCGTTGCCGATCTCTTTCATACAGCTCATGCAAAGATTATCTGAATTTATCATAGAGTTCTTCCTTTCAAAACACATTCAGATATTAAACAATTGTTTGCAATACAATTTATTTATGCATAGTATATAATACCATATTTTTCTGCACTTTGTCAAGAAAACGAACGGGACTGACGTGTTTAGCGCAGTCCCGTTAAAAGTTTTACTGTTTATCCGATGTTATGGCGTAGATATATGTCACGCCGGAGTCAATGTCTTTTATTTTGCCGTCAGAATATATTTTCATTTCTCCGCCGACGGTTGCCTCTGAATCTGTAGCAGCGGCGTTTTGATAGTTTTTAATATAAGAAAAGTTGTTTTTCTCTGTGACGAAAAATCTTAAATCAACATCCTTGTCAATCGTTTTGCTTTCACCGCCTGAATATAAAGCCACGTTTCCTCCGGCGCCGCTCTGCGCGTTTTCGGAATATCCGAAGGATACAACATTTCCGTCGTCAACAATAAAATATTGAGCGCAGTTTTTGCATATTGCTTTGGATTTTCCGTCCTTGCCGCAGATATAAAGGTCGTTGCCGTTCTCTGATTTTGCCATATAAAACACATTTTCGCCGTATGCTTCAAACGATGTAATGTCGGAGGCAACTTTTGCGCTCTCGGTTATTGCTTTGTCTGATATTGTGCTGAATAACAGGTCAAAGCTTGTGTCTTCTGCTTTGACCGCGGCAAATACAGCGTCTCTGCTTGCAAATAAAAATGTTGCTTTGCTCACGTCATAACCCGGGTCAAAATCATATTCTAGCACCTTGCTGCCGTCATATCTTGCATATTTGCAGCCGCTTGTTGTCTCATATTTTTTACCGAGCGAGTTTATAACATAATCTATTGCGTTTTCTGTGCCGTCTTTTGCGGCTATTGAATAGAGCTTGTCCATATCTGTGCGCTTTGAGGCGTCAATTTCGGTCTTGTTAAATATAACCCTCGGTGCTCCCGTTTTTGCAAATGCAAGCAGATTTTCGAGCTTTACGCCGTTTGCGATTTCTCTGCTTGCAGAGCCGTCATAAACTCTTACCTTATATTCTGCCGAAACGGCAAGCCCCAAATCAAGCTTGTTGAGAGCCTCTCTTATATCATCGCGCACAAGCTTTTTTTGATATGTGCCGAGCGCGTTGTTATAAGCCGTTTCATCAACCTTTGTTGTTTTGAATATAAAACCTTTTGTGACAAGATAATCGCCTTTATCGGGCTTTTGGAGCAGTGCGTCATATTCGTCATACGGGTCTGTGACAAAGTCTTTCCAGTTGAGCTTGGCGGTGTTCTTTACAAAATAATATAAGTTGCCGCCGATTTCATAATCGTCAAGATAAACCTCGCTCACGCCGTCCGATATTTTTTCGGCAGTGTTGCCTGCGGTTATTTTATAAAGTGAATAGGCAATGTCGTTCTGCACCGAAGCGTCCTTAACGGTGAAGAATATTTCGGATTTTTCTTCGTTTTTAAACGCTCTTACGGCAGAGATTTCAGAGATAAACTCCGGCTCGCCGCCGATTGCGGTTCGGTAGAGCTCCTCCTTGCCGGAGATTGACCTTGTGTAATAAACGATGTCGCCGACAGGCGGAGTGTAAATCTCTTCAACGCCGGAAGAGATGAGCAACGTTTTTTTGGTTTTAGTGTCATATGCGTAGCATTTTGTGGAGCCGTTGGCCGAATTAACATAAAAAACATATGCTCCGTCATTTGTGCAGGACCAGTTTTCGTCCGTTCCGCTGACTATGACCGAGCCTTTGTTTTGAACCGAAGAACGTCTTGTCAAATCTATTACGCGAATGTCATATTTGCCGGTTTTTGAAGAGGTATCCTGAGAATAAACAACTGTTTTGCCGTCATCAGAGAGCTTAACCTGCTTAACGGGGCCGAGTTCTATTGTTTTGCCGTTTTCAAGCATTACGTTTACGGCAGAATTCTTTTGATAAATTGCTTCGGCGGTGTGCGAGAGCTTGTCAAGGCGAAACAGCGCCAAATATGAGCCGAGTGCCACCGCGCAAACCAAGAGAGCCACAACGGCAATTCGCAGCAGCTTGATTTTTTTGATGCGCTTTTTGCTTCCCTTTGTGTCAAAGCCCTCATTATCGTCATTTCCGCAGTGGTCTTCAAACTCAATAAATTTTTCCGGCATAATATCTTCAAGCGGCTGAATATCAATGCCGTTTTTCATCTCTTCAAAAACAGAAGAAAGCTCGGGCGAGCTGCCCGCCTGAGCTTTCTTGTCGTGAGAGAGATTTGTCAAATCAGATTTTTTCTTTTCCATTTGACAATCCTCCGCATTATTCATTATTTTGCTTTAACAGCCTCTTTTGCTTTTTCAACGATGTGATCTGCCGTGAGACCGTAAATCTTAAGCATCTCAACAGCGGGGCCGGATGCGCCGAACTTATCCTCAACGCCCACTCTCATAACGGGAACGGGGCAGACTTCACAAACCGCCTCTGCAACAGCCGAGCCGAGACCGCCGATGATGTTGTGCTCTTCTGCGGTTACGATAGCGCCTGTCTCTCTTGCCGCGGCAGCGACAATCTCTTTATCAAGCGGCTTTATTGTGTGCATATTTATAACTCTTGCGCTGATACCCTCGTTTGCGAGAGTCTCTTTTGCTGCGAGAGCTTCACCGACCATAAGACCTGTTGCAATGATTGTAACATCCTTACCGTCGCAAAGCTGAACACCTTTGCCAAGCTTAAATTCATAATCAAGCGGATTTATTCTCGGCACTGCAAGACGGCCGAATCTAAGGTAAGCGGGGCCGTCATAATCTGCCATTGCAAGAACTGCCGCGCGGGCTTCAACGTCGTCGGCAGGGTTGATTATAACCATACCGGGGATAGTTCTCATAAGAGCTATATCTTCACAGCACTGGTGGCTTGCACCGTCTTCACCAACAGAAATACCTGCATGTGTTGCGCCGATTTTAACGTTGATGTGGGGGTAGCCGATTGTGTTGCGTATTTGCTCAAAGGCTCTGCCTGCGGCAAACATTGCAAACGAGCTTGCAAAAACAGTGTAGCCCGTTGTGGCAAGACCTGCCGCAACGCCTATCATGTTGCACTCTGCAATGCCCGCATCAAAAAATCTGTCGGGGAAAGCCTTTTTAAACATACCTGTTTTTGTGGCTGCGGCAAGGTCGGCGTCAAGTACGACTACTTTGTCGTTTTTTTCGCCGAGTTCAACAAGAGCTTTGCCGTATGCCTCGCGAGTAGCGACTTTAATTATATCTGCCATAATTATGCCTCCAATTCCGCAAGGGCTGCCTGAAGCTCTGCCATTGCCTGCTCATATTGCTCACTGTTGGGAGCTGTGCCGTGCCATGAGCACTGATCTTCCATAAACGAAACGCCCTTGCCCTTAATGCTCTTTGCTATAATAGCTGTGGGCTTGCCCTTAAATTCCGAAGCAGCTTTGAAAGCCGCGTCAATCTCGTCAAATGAGTGAGCGCAGATTTCAATTACATTCCAGCCGAAAGCTCTGAATTTTTCGGGAATGGGGTAGGGGGAGTTTACCTCTGCAACAGAGCCGTCAATTTGAAGATTGTTGTTATCAATAACAGCCGTGAGGTTATCAAGTCCTTTAGCTGCCGCAAACATGGCTGCCTCCCAAACCTGACCCTCCTGTATTTCGCCGTCACCCAAAGCCGTGTAAACTCTGAATGATTTGCCGCCGAGCTTTGCGCCGAGAGCCATACCGACAGCCGTTGATATACCCTGACCGAGTGAGCCTGTGCTCATATCAACGCCGGGTGTAAGCTTCATGCTCGGGTGACCCTGAAGCATTGAGCCGGGTTTTCTTAAAGTTTTGAGTTCGTCAACAGAGAAAAATCCTCTGTGAGCCAAAACCGCATAAAGTGCGGGGGCTGTATGACCTTTTGAGAGAACAAAACGGTCTCTGTCTTCCCACTTGGGATTTTTGGGGTCGATATTCATGTGTGCAAAATAGAGATAGGTAAGAATATCCGCAATAGAAAGCGAGCCGCCCGGGTGACCGGATTTTGCGTTATAAACGCCCTCGATAACACCCATGCGTACTTTGCACGCTTTGATTTGCAACTGCTTTTTGATAGCTGCGTCCAAAATAACACCTCCGGTTAAATTGCTGTTTTTTTGAGGGATTTGAGAAAAGCCGTGAAATAATCCGGCAGGTCGCTCTCAAACTCCATATATCTACCGTCACGCGGGTGGATAAATCCTATAAGCCCGGCGTGAAGGCATTGACCGTTTAATTTGGTCACTCCGTTTTTGGGGCCGTAAACAGGGTCGCCTGCAACGGGATGACCTATGTAAGACATATGAACTCTTATTTGGTGAGTTCTGCCTGTTTCAAGTGTAACTTTTATATAAGTGAAGCCGTCAAACCTGTCAAGCACTTCATAGTGTGTGACTGCGTGTCGCGAGTTTTTATCGGTTACGCACATCTTTTTTCTGTCCTTGGTGCTTCTGCCGATGGGGGCGTCAACCGTCCCGAAATCATCTTTTATATTGCCGTGAACAACTGCGCGGTACTGCCGCTTAAAGGAGTGGTCTTTTATCTGCATTGCAAGCTTTTCGTGAGAAAAATCGTTTTTGGCAACTATTAAAAGACCGCTGGTGTCTTTATCTATTCTGTGCACTATGCCGGGGCGAATTACTCCGTTTATTCCGGAGAGAGAGCCCTTGCAGTGATACATCAGCGCGTTCACAAGCGTGCCGCTCTCGTTGCCGGGGGCAGGGTGAACCACCAAGCCTCTCGGTTTATTGACAACCAAAAGGTCGCTGTCTTCATAAACTATGTCAAGAGGAATATCCTCCGGCTCTGCCGAAAGAATAGTCGGCTCCGGCACGGTAAAAACAACTTCATCGCCAGGCGAAAGCTTGCAGCTTTTGCCTACGGTTTTGCCGTTTACTTTAACTGCGCCGTCAGATAAAACAGATTGAATGTGCGACCTTGTGAAATCCTCAAAGACTAAGGAAAGAGCCTTGTCTATCCTTATGCCGGCAAGGGCTTCGTCTGCGGTGAAAAAAAGCTCATCCATTTTTCTTTTCCTCTGCTTTTTTCTTTTTGCGGTCGTTGTTTATATCCCACAAAAGATAAATCATGAGCATAGCCGCTCCGCAGGTTACAAGAATATCGGCAAAGTTAAACACCGGGAAGTCGATAAAAAGCACCCTGATATAATCAACCACATAGCCGCGCCAAATTCTGTCAACAAGGTTACCAAGTCCGCCGGCAATAATCATAACCGCCGTGACCGCAAGGTATTTGTTCTTTATCTTTTTGGCAACCAGTGCCGCAATGCCTATAATAATTATTATGCCCGTTATCACCGATAAAAGCGTGGTTTTTTCGGAAAATGCTCCGAATGCCGCACCGGTGTTTTGAACATAATCCCATTCCAGCACATTGTTTAATACAGATATGCTTTGAACGGGCTTTAAATTCAGCTCAACAAAATATTTTATTATTTGGTCAAGTGCGGTTAAAAGAACTATTGATAAAATTGATATAACAGCCGACATTATCTTTTGAAAAAGCCTTTGAGCTTTGATGAGAAGCCGTCTTCATCATCGTCGTCGTCATCGTCATCATCATAAAAATCGTCGTCATCGTCTTCGTCGTCGAAGTATTCCTCATCGTCGCTCTCGTCATCGTCGTCATCATTGAAGTTGAGAGAGTTTATATCAAACTTAAAGCCGTCGTTATCCGATGCGGGTTCTTCTGTCTTAATGTCTTCGGCATCGTCCTCGGGCTGCTTTACCTGCTCGCGCATATCGGCAAAAGCGTCTCTGAATTTATTTTTAAAGTCCTCTGTCTCTTTGTCTTCGTCCTTTTTTTCTTCCGAAGTTTCGGGAGTTTTAAGACCGAGACGCTCAAAGTCGGAATCACTGAGTTCCTCTTCCGGCTCTTCTATAACATTTTCGCTTGTGCTCTCTTCGGGCTGAGCTTCGGGTGCCGAATATGTAGTCTCTTCTTCTGTTTCTTTTTCCTCGGGCTCAATAACAGGCTCGTCTTTCTCCGGCTCTGTTATCTCGTCTGCAGGCTCGGCAACTTTCTCCGGCTCTGCGGCAGCTTCTGCCGAGGATTCTTCTATCTTTGCTTCTTTTTTAGGCTCCTCGATTTCCTCGGGCAGCTCTTCTTCCGGTTCGTCCTGAGTTTCGGGAATTTTGTTTATAAGCTCGATGTGCTCTGTGTAAAGTGCAAGAAGCTCGCGCTTAAATTTATCCGCTTCTTTCTCGATAAGGTCAAGAGCAGCCTGGGTTTTAATCATACGGTCTCTTGCGATAACCGCCTGCTCTTTAGCTTCTACGGTTGCGTCCTCAATCATCTGCTGAGCCTTTTGCTGTGTTTCGGCAATGAGAAGGTCGGCCTTTGACTGAGCCTTGTCAAGAAGGTTTTTAGCTTTTAATGCGGCTTCTTCCTCCTGCTTCTTTACACTGCTTGCGGCCTCTGCAAGCTGAGCTTCTGATTTTTCGTTGGTTTCGCGCATTATTTGGTCTGCCATACGCTGAGCCGTGAGAAGAGCGGCGCGGATATTATCCTCATCGTTTCTGTACTCTTCTACTCTTTCTGCAAGCAGACCTATTTTTTTTACAAGCTCGCCGTTCTCTTTGAACATCTGCTCATAAGAATCGGCAACTATTTCAAAAAAATCATCAACAGACTGAGCGCGGTAAGCGTTTTTGCCTGCCGCTTCAAAGTGATGATTTTTTATTTTAGACGGTGTTAACATCAGACAACCTCCTGTACGGAATATCCGTTTTATATAAAATTATTTTTTAAAACATATTGCCCTGTGCGGCGGAGTTTGCTACTTCGTCAAGAAGCTCGCCGGAGAGCGGAACATTGTTGGGTGTGACAATATATGCTCTGCCTGCAACGCGCTGCATTGTGCCGCTGTTTGCATATGCCACGCCTGAGAGGAAGTCTATTATTCTTCTCGAATCATTGTCGGGGCAGGTCTCAAGGTTTAAAATAACTATTCTCTTCTCGTTGAGTATATCCGCAACGGGAACAACCTCTTCAAAAGAGTCTATTTTTTTGAACACAACGTGTGCCTTTGAAGCACCGCCGACGGGTGCTGCGGCAGAAGAAGAACGTATATCTACAACGTTTGATGATGAAGAAGAGTCATACTGCTTTGCGTGATGTGAAGAGTGCTGTCTCGGTGCTTCGTATTCGTCCTCATCCTCCATATCAACATCTTCAAGATATTCCTCTTCCGACATGGTCAAGGCGTTTTTTACTTTGTCAAAGAATCCCATAACTTTATCCTCCGTTATCTGTAATTTCTTGCTCCGAAAAGGGCGGAGCCTATTCTTACCATGTTAGCACCGGAAAGAACGGCTTGCTCGTAATCGCCGGACATTCCCATTGATAAAATATCCATACTAACATTATGTATTCTTTTTGCTCCAATGTCAATAAACAGTTGGCGCATATTTTCAAAAAAGACGCGATTTTTAACAGAATTGTCACAAATTGGGGGCACTGCCATAAGGCCTCTGACGTGAATGCCGCCGATTTCGGCTATTTCGCAGACCGACTGCATCACCGCATCGGGCGAAAAACCGAACTTGCTTTCCTCTGCACCTATGTTGATTTCAAGCAAAATATCGGTGCAAATGCCGTTCTTTTCAGATACCTTACCAATTTCTTTTGCGAGCTTCACACTGTCAACGCCGTCTATGGAGCCTACGTTTCCGACTATCTGCCTTACCTTGTTTGTTTGCAGGTGACCGATAAGGTGAGTTTCAACTCCGTCAAGATGCAGTTCATCTTTTTTGCCCATAAATTCCTGAACGCGGTTTTCACCTATCAGGTCTATGCCGAGCGAGAGCGCATGGTTTATAAAAATCGGTTCCACGGTTTTGGTAACTGCCATAAACCTTACGTCTTCTCGCTTTCTGCCGCTTTTTTCGGCGGCTTCGGCAATTTTGTCGTTTATCTCTTTAAAGTTTTCTTCAATGTCTTTAAAGCGAAGCTCAGTTAATGACTTTTCCATCTTCAAGCTCCTTTCCCTTGATAATGACTTCGTCATAGAGTCTGACGGATTTGCCGTTTGAACTGCTTGACGAAATGATTGCAAAATCATCTTCCGTATATATTATCTCCACAGGGATAAAGGTTATTATTTTCCCTCGGAGAACGTATATGCCTGTATTATTATCCTCATCAAATCGAATTACGTTTGACGGCACGCGGTAGCCCGTGTGCGATTTTGTGACTATCTGCATATCTTCTGTTCTCATGTTTGCAAAGGTCTCGTCCATTAAAGAGCAGCTTAACACAACGGTCATTTTATCGCCTTGCGTATCGGCTTTTTCAACGAGCATTGTTACATGATTTACTCCCTCTTTTGGGAAGTTGACAGTTATTTTTGCACCGTTTTTAAAATATGAAGAATTTTGGCTTTCTGTTTCGCCGACGATATACCATTTATAGCTCTCGACTATTTTGCCCAGAGAGTTGCCGGAGACTGCGGCAGGCTCTGCATTCAAAGCACTTTCTATTTGCTGTGAAGTGAGCGAGAGCGCATCTTTGTAACTCAATGCTGATTCATAGCCGTCTATGGTGTTTATATAGTAGCCGGATTTGGGTGCTTTTACACTTGAATAGTTTATATTTTGCGCAGTGAGTGCGGCAATTTCATTTTCAAGAGAAGTGAGCTTTGCGCTTAAATCAATAGAGCCCTCGGTAAGTATTTGCTTGGTGGCGCATTTATCCGCATACGCTGTCAGTGCATCGGGAAGCTCGTCATAGGTTCCCGTTGTTACGGCGTCCATAATGTCGTCATATGCGTCGCTGATTTTTGTGTTCAGCTTGTCCGCACTTAACTCCTGCGTTCCGTCTGGGTCATTGATGTTTTTATATCTTTCAAGCTCCTGCTTCAAAGATTCAAGCTTTGTGTATGCCGCCGCCTGATCGTCGTTTTGGCAAACAACGGCAATGTCGTCTCCGTTGGCAACTCTTTTGCCGTCGTGCGCAAGCGGAATTACCGTGCCGGAGGCGGAGGTATCTATTATCTTTTCATCTCTTAAAGCAAAGCCCTTAAAATCTATCGTTTCTTCTATGGTTGTCTCTTCCGTAAGACGCTGAGTGTCTATGGGGGAGTAGCTGTAAGCGAAAGCGTTATAAACAATGTAAGATATTACTATTATGCTCAGCACTACCGATGTTATTTGAAACCACGGTATTTTTCTTTTCATCGCTCACACTCCCTATTTAAAAATGTTTTTATTGTCTCAAATGCCGATTGTTTAAGCTCGTCCGGATTTTTATATTCGTCAATATAAAGCCTGTGCGCGTCTGCCCGTCTGCGAAACCATGTAAGCTGGCGTTTGGCATATCGTCTTGTGCTTTGCTTGAGTGCTTCAATTGCACCGTCGAGGTCTTTTTCACCGTCAAAATACGGCTTTAATTCTTTGTATCCTATTGCCTGCGCCGAGGTCGGACCGAATGACGAGAAGCTTTTTGCCTCCTCCAAAAGACCGTCCTCAAGCATTTTGTCTACTCGTTTGTTTATTCTGTCATAAAGATATTCGCGCTCTTTAACGTCAAGGCAGATGTAGCACACATCATACGGTGACGGACTGCTGTGCGATTCTTTGTTTTGCTCGGTCATCGTTTTGCCGCCGGAATACCAAAGCTCCAGCGCACGGATTACTCTTTTTATGTTATTCTCATGCAGATTTTCGGCATATTCAGGATCAATCGCTCTTAGCTCTTCGAGCAGTGCGCCCGCACCCTCGTTTTGTGCGCGGTCAAAAAGCTTTTGCCTCAGAACTCTATCGGTAGGTGTTTCGGTGAGCTTTGTGTTGTTTACAAAAGAGTCGATGTAAAGCCCCGTTCCGCCTACAATCACGGGCAAATGATTACGTGAATAAATTTCGTCTGCAAATTCGGCGGCAAGGCGCTGAAAGTCGGCCACGCTGAAGCTCTCGTCCACAGGCAAAAAATCTGTCATGTGGTGGGGTATGCCCTGCATTTCTTCTTTTGTGGGCTTTGCGGTGGCAATATCCATACCCTTATATATCTGCATGGAGTCCGCCGAAATAACCTCGCCGGAAAATTCCTTGCATACCTCAACGCCGAGGCTTGTTTTGCCCGACGCGGTCGGTCCGGCGATAACGATAAGCGGTTTCTTTTTCATATCGCCGAGCCTCCTTTTATACTCTGCCGAAGTTTCTTTCTATATCTCTTTTTTTCATCTCAATAAGCACGGGTCTGCCGTGGGGGCAGTAGCGTATATCGGGGTGGGAGAGAAGCTCTTTAACAAACCTCTCCATTTCATATTCTGTGGTTTTGTCGCCGGCTTTTATGGCGGCGCGACAGGCTGTGGAGTGATAAATCCAATCAAGCTTTTCGGGAATCATATCGCGCTTGTTGTCTGCCAAATATCCGGCAAGCTCGCTGATGATGTCTTTAAGCTCGCCGCCCTCTATGAATGTGGGGCATTCCGTGACTATCACCATGCCCTGACCGAAATCGTCAATGTTATATCCTGCTTTTAAAAGCAAATCTCTGTTTTCAAGAACGGCGTTGTATTCCTCTGCGCTGAGCGTAACGGTAACGGGGGAGAGAAGCATCTGCACCTCCATATCGTTTACGTCCTTTTTAAGGCGTTCAAAAATCATTCGCTCATGTGCGGCGTGTTTGTCTATAACGAGCATTTTATCGCCCTGCTCAACGAGAATGTAGGTCTTAAAAGCTTCGCCTATGACCCTGAACGGCTCAATTTCTTCCGCGACAGGTTCGCTCGGCTCTGCCTGTTCGGCAGGGATTTGTACTGTATATGATTCTTCTTTGACCTGAGCTTCGGGAGCGTTCTCTTTTGCAATCTCAATTTTTTGCGGTGCAAAAGAGGGGGCTTCTTCTTTTTTTGCCGGATTATTTAAAAGCAGCGATTCGTCGGATTCCTCTGCCGATTTATCCTCATTCTTAGGCGCGTTTAATTTTATTGTGCTCCAAAAATTTTGGCTTTTTTGCGGAATAACGGGTTCTGGTTTTCCTTCGCGCGGTGCGGTCTGCTGAATTGCCGATATTTTCATCTGCTCCGCTTTCGGCGGCTGCGGCATACGCTGAGAATCAAGCTTCATCTGCGCTTTTGCCTCAAAGCTCATTCTGGGGCGTGTGTCGCTCTCTTCAAGAGCATACTTTGCGCCGTAATATACTGCGTCAAAAATTCTTTTTTCGTCTGCAAAACGCACCTCTGTTTTTGCAGGGTGAACGTTTACGTCAACCGTATTGGGCGGCACGGTTATGTTAAGCACACAGGCGGGGAATCTGCCGACCATTATGGCGTTTTTATATGCCTGCTCCAGTGCGGCTGTGCCCGTTCTTGTTTTTATAAGTCTGCCGTTTAAAAAGAAAAACTGCATGGTTCTGTTGGCTCTCGAATTTGCGGGCTTTGAAACAAATCCGTCTGTTTTTATTCCGCCGGTTTCATAAGATACGGGAATCAGACTGTCGGCAAATTCTCTGCCGAAAACAGAAAAAACGGTATTCCTCATGTTTCCGTCGCCGGAGGTTGAGAGAACCTCCTTGCCGTCTCTTATAAATCTGAGCGCAACCTCGGGGTGGGAGAGAGCTATTCTGTCAACAACTCCGGCAACCGCATTGCCCTCGGTCACGTCCTTTTTTAAAAACTTCATGCGCGCCGGGGTGTTATAAAAAATGTCGCGCACGATTATCGTTGTTCCTTTGGGGCAGCCCGCATCGTCAAGCAAAACCTCTTGAGAGCCTTCTATAAGGTAGCGCGTGCCTATTTCTTCATTCTCGGCACGGGTCATGACCTCAACGCGCGAAACCGCTGCAATTGAAGCAAGCGCCTCACCTCTGAAACCGAGGGTGATTATAGAGTCAAGGTCGTCTTTTTTTGAAATTTTGCTTGTCGCGTGGCTGATAAACGCCTTTTTTATATTGGAACGGTCAATACCGCAGCCGTTATCGGTTATTCTCATATATGTAATTCCGCCGCGGCGTATCTCTGCCGTGAGCGAGGACGCGCCTGCGTCAATGGCATTTTCCAAAAGCTCTTTTATGACGGAGGCAGGTCTTTCAACGACCTCGCCTGCCGCAATAAGCTCCGCAACGTGTTTGTCAAGAATATTTATTTCCGGCACGGTATTCACCTCCTGTTAATGTTACATATTTTTTGCTCTGGACGCAATCTCATAAAGCTTTTGCATTGCCTCAATTGGTGTGAGCGTGTTTACGTCCGTCTGTTTTAATTCTTCTATAAGTTCATCTTTTGCGGATGATGAGAAAGAAATCTGAACTTCCTCCTGCGCGTCGTCTTCTGCCTTGGGGGCTTCGCCCATGTGAACCTGAACGCCTGTGCCCTCAAGCTCTTTTAAAATAGTTCTTGCGCGGTTCACAACGCTGTTCGGTACACCTGCAAGCTTTGCAACCTCAATGCCGTAGCTGCCGTCTGCACCGCCTCTGACTATTCTTCGCAGGAAGGTTATATCGTCACCGCGCTTTTTAACGGCTATGTTGTAGTTTTTAACTCCGTCGAGCTTATCCTCAAGCTCTGTCAGCTCATGATAATGCGTTGCAAAAAGAGTTTTTGCGCCGAGCTTCTTTTTGTCTGCGGTGTGCTCGAGCACCGCCCTTGCAATGCTCATACCGTCAAAGGTAGAGGTTCCTCTGCCTATCTCGTCAAAAATCAAAAGGCTTTTGCTTGTTGCATTTTTTAAGATGTTTGCAACCTCGCTCATCTCAACCATAAATGTTGATTGACCGGAGGCAAGGTCGTCCGATGCGCCGACTCTTGTAAAAATACTGTCAACAACGCCGATTTCGGCATAAGACGCCGGCACAAAGCAGCCGCATTGAGCCATCAAAACAATCAGCGCAACCTGGCGCATATAGGTCGATTTACCTGCCATGTTGGGGCCTGTGATAATGGCACATCTGTTGTCTGCACAGTCAAGCACCGTGTCGTTGGGCACAAAGGGAGAGTCACGCAGCATTTTTTCAACCACGGGATGTCTGCCGTCTTTTATGCTGATTACGGGCTTGTCCGTCATTTCGGGGCAGGTGTAGCCGTTGTGCGATGAAACATAGGCAAACGAGCAAAGCACGTCCAAAGCGGCGAGCGCCGAGGCTGTTTTTTGAATTCGGTGGTACTCGTCCGCAACCTTTTTGCGAACCGTGGTGAATATTTCGTATTCGAGTTTAACTATTCTCTCCTGCGCGCCGAGAACCCTTGATTCAAGCTCTTTAAGCTCGCCTGTTATGTATCTCTCGCAGTTTGCAAGGGTTTGTTTTCTTATATATTCTTCGGGTACAAGCTCTTTAAAGGCGTTCGGCACTTCAATGTAGTAGCCGAAAACGCGGTTGTAGCCGATTTTGAGTTTTTTTATGCCTGTTCTTTCCTGCTCATCGGATTGAACCTTTGCTATGTATCCTTTGCCGTTTACGACAATGTCGCGCAAAGAGTCAAGCTCGGCATTAAAGCCGTCTTTTATCATGCCGCCCTCACGGACGGAAAACGGCGGATCCTCGCAAACGGAATTATCTATGAGAGATAAAACATCGTCGAGCAAATCTATGCTGCCGTTTATCTCTTTGAGCAGCACACTGTTAAAATCTGAAAGAGAAGCCTTTATCTGCGGCAGAGAATTTATTGCCGCAGAGAGTGCGCGAAGCTCTTTGGCGTTTGCGGTTTCGTATATAATTCTCGCCATCAGGCGCTCCATATCGTTTATGCCGCTTAAAGAGAGCGTGAGAGAATCAAGTGACATGGGGTTGTCCGCAAGCTCGCCCACCGCATTGTGGCGTTTGACTATTCTCGGCAGATGAACAAGCGGCTGCTCAAGCCATGTTCTTATAAGACGTTTGCCCATAGCGGTTTTTGTTTTATCAAGCACCCACAATAGCGTTCCGCGTCTTTCGCGGTTGCGCATGGTTTCGGTCAGCTCAAGGTTTCTCCGTGACGAAACATCGAGCTTCATAAACTGCGAATCGCTGTAAAAATCGACCGAGCGAATATTGTCTATGGCGGATTTCTGCACCTCATGCAAATATCTCAGTGCCGCGCCGAGAGCGCAAACCGCTTCTTCACCTTCAATGCCGAGCTCTTTTACGTTCGGCACCCCAAAATGAGAAAGCACAATTTTTAAGCAATCTGCAAAATCCGCGTCACTCTCGCTCAACGGGTCTGCCATGCAGCGCAGGCGGTTGCCGATAAAATCTTTGGTCTTGGGGCAGCTCACAACCTGTGAGGAGTAGAGAATTTCGGACGGCATAAAACGCCCAAGCTCATTGACCGTTTTTGCGTCAACATCCTTGCCGCTTATCTGCGTAAGGCTCACCGCACCTGTCGAAACATCCGCAAAGCAAAGCCCTGCGTTTTTGCCTTTTATTATTATGCAGGCGAGGTAGTTGTTCTTTGCCTCATCAAGCATATTGCTCTCAATAACCGTGCCCGGGGTCACAACCCTTATGACCTCGCGCTTAACAATGCCCTTTGCAAGCGCAGGGTCTTCCATCTGCTCGCATATGGCAACTTTATATCCCTTTGAAACAAGGCGGGCAATGTAGCCGTCGACACTGTGAAACGGAACGCCGCACATCGGCGCGCGCTCTGCCTGACCGCAGTCTCTGCCTGTAAGCACAAGCTCAAGCTCACGCGAGGCGATTTTCGCATCGTCAAAAAACATTTCGTAAAAGTCGCCCAGACGGTACATGAGTATTGTGTCGGGATATTCTTTTTTTGTTTCGAGATACTGCCGCATCATCGGCGTCATTTCCGCCATAATTTCACATTCCTTGTCTTATTTATTGAGCGCAGCCGCCGCCGCAGGAGGCACAGTTGCCGGAGCAGGCGGGAGCGTATTCGCATTTTTCGGGGTCCTCACCCTGAGCGCAGAGCGAGAGGATACCTGTTATCTCTTTCATCATTGCGTCAAGCTCTTCTTTTGCCTTTTCAAATGCCTGCATATTGCTGTTTGCCATTACCTGACGGTAAACGTCGGTGAACTCTTTGTCATATGCCTGAAGCTTTTCTTCGTTTGCGTCGTCCTTGTTTGCCTCATGCTGATAAGACATATGAATAAGCTGAATTTTGTTTATAAGCTCGTTAAGCTCGTCGTCTGCTTCGTTAGTCTCTTTGGCTTTGTGAAAATTGATGTAAGCCTCTTCTTTTTGAATTGCAGCGCCGAGCTGTCTTGTAAGTTCGATAATATCCATTTTAAATCTCCTGTCTTAATTTATTCCTGAAGTTCGCCGCGCACTATCCATGTGAGCGGGTCGGTAACTTTTACGTTGCAGAATTTGCCTATCATTTCGCCTTGGCAGGTGTCGGGGAATTCTATCATTACATTGCCTGCGGTTCTGCCCTCAAGCACGCCGTCCTTGGCATATCCCTCGCACAAAACGCGGTAGGTCTTGCCCTTCATTGCGGCGGTGCGCTCTGCGGCTATACTCTCCTGTAAATCGCAAAGCTCTTTAAACCACTTGCCTTTTTCTTCACGCGATACCGGGTCGGGCATTTTCGCCGCCCTCGTGCCGTCTCTGGGTGAAAAAATAAATGTGTAAAGCGAGGTGAATTTTGCCTCTTTTATAAGCGAGAGCGTGTCTTTAAACTCCTCATAGGTTTCACCGGGGAAGCCGACTATTATATCGCTTGTGAGAGATATATCGGGCATAACTTTTTTGGCATACTCAACAAGAGACAAATATTTTTCTCTTGTATAGCCGCGGTTCATCTCTTTTAGCACGCGGTTGTTGCCGCTTTGAAACGGCAAATGCAAATGCCTTGCAACCTTTTTGCACTCTGCCATTGTGTCAAGCAGCTCTTTTGTGCAGTCCTTTGGGTGAGAGGTCATAAATCTTATTATGAAATCACCGGGCAAATCGTTTATCTGCTTCAAAAGAGACGCGAAATTTGTGCCGTCCGACAATGTCTTGCCGTAGGAGTTTACGTTTTGACCGAGCAGGGTAATATCCTTGCAGCCGGAGGCTATGAGCGCCTTTGCTTCTTCGATTACCTTTTCGCTCTCGCGGCTTCTCTCGCGTCCTCTGACATAGGGAACGATGCAGTAACTGCAAAAGTTGTTGCAGCCGTACATTATCGGCAGCCAGCCCTTTATGCTGCTGTCACGCCTAACGGGGAGATCCTCTGCGATAACACCGTCACCGTCCGGCGAGCAAAAAACTCTTTTGCCGCTGCTGAGAACAGAGTATAAAAACTCCGGCAGGCGGTGAATGACGTGAGTGCCGAAAACAAGATTTACGAACGGGTAACTCTTTTTGATTTTTTCACAGACCTTGTCCTGCTGCATCATGCAGCCGCAAAGCGCAATGACAAGATCGGGGTTCGCTTTTTTGATGTTTTTGAGCGCGCCGACGTTGCCGTAAATTCTGTCCTCCGCGTGTTCTCTTATGGCGCAGGTGTTGTAAAGCACAAGGTCGGCTTCTTTAACATCGTCCGTGAAGCCGTAGCCCATCTCGGCGAGCAAGCCTTTTATTCTTTCACCGTCCGATACATTGCCCTGACAGCCGTAGGTGTGAACCATGGCGAGGGGAGTTTTGTCAGGGTATTTTGATGCGAGAACAGAGCCGGCAAGAGCGGAATATTCTTTTTGTTTTTCAAGTTCCGCGCAAGGAACTTCAAATTTTTTTTCTTTGCTTTTGCCGTCCAAAGACCGCACCTCTCTTTATATACTTATAACCAATTTATTATACATTAAAAATGCAAGGTTTGCAATATGAATTATCGCTATTTTTACATCTTGTTCACAAATGCCGCAAAAAGAGCCGCCGCAGTCTGTGGCAGCTCTTGAGCAATGTGCTTTCACCTTTTTTTCATATAGAGCTTGCCGACAAGCTCGTTGACCGCCGAGGCAGGCAGTATTTTTTGAAGTGAGCATAAAAATTTATACTGTAAGCCCGCAACCGAAACAAGCGGCAGTTTTTTGTGCGCGCAGATTTTAAATATCACGGCGGCAATATCTTTCGGGTCCATGCCGTTTGTTTCGTCATTTTCCATAACAGAAACACTGCGCGAAATAAGGCCGTTATAAACATCGTCACCCTTAAAGCTTTTTTCTCTCGCGCCGGTGAAGCCGGTTTTTATATCGCCGAGCCTTACGCACCCGACGGAAACGCCGAACATCTTAAGCTCGTTTCTCATTGCAAAGGCAACGGATTCCACCGCGGACTTGCTTGCCGAATAAAAAGCCTGGAAGGGAATGGAAAAAACAGATGCCGCGGAGGATATGAAAAGTATTTTGCCCCTGCTTTCTTTAAGCTTTGGCAAAGCGGCTTTTGTGACCTCGATTTGTGCAAAAAAGTTGAGTTCAAACTGCGCTTTCATCTCTGCCGTGTCGGTAAATTCCACCGCACCCGAAATACCGAAGCCGGCATTATTTATCAGAATATCTATTTTGTCTATTTGAGATATTGCACTTTTAATCTGCTGTGAATCCGTAATGTCGCACTTAATGCTTGTTACGCCCTTTATATCGCATTCGCGGCGGCTGAGAGAGTACACCGTGCAGCCGTTTTCGGCAAATTTTTCCGCGCAGGCTCTGCCGATTCCGCTTGATGCCCCCGTTATAACAACATTCATAATATCATCTCCGGCAAATATTATATCATCATAATTTTTCTTTGTCCACAAAAGCGAGGAGGCAAATAAAAAAGGAGCCGCTTTCGCAGCTCCGTGATTTTTAATCAGTCCCAACTTTTATCTGCCGAAATGATTTTGCCGGTTTTGGCATTTATTTTGTATTCGTATTCGTAATTTCCGCTTTCAAATTCCACCTCATAGAAAGAAACAAAAAGCCTTTTGTTAAAATCCGTTTTGAGGTCGCGGACAGACGCGGAATCAAGCTTTGCGTGCGAAAGGGCAATGTCGGCTGCTTTCTGTGCGCTTATGTGCTTTGAAGAGGGCTGTGCGGGTTTGCGGTCTTTTTCATAATCCGTAACCTTGCCTGTTTTGGCGTTAACTTCAACCTCGTATTTATATTTGCCGGCGGTAAATTCAATTTCATAATGTGCGGTTCTGCCGTCCTTATCAAGCTCGGCTTTGGTAAAGGTTGCCTTTGATTCATTAACTCTTGCTCTTTTGAGGGCGATTTTTTTGGCTTCGTCAAGGCTTATATATTTGGTGCTTCCCTCGGAGGGGGCAGAGAGATCTTCTTTGTCGGCTCTTTCTCTCTCATAGTCAGTAACCTTGCCTGTTTTGGCGTTTATTTCAACCTCATACTTATATTTGCCGCTGACAAACTCAATGTCGTAGTGTGCGGTTCTGCCGTCTTTATCAAGCTCTGCTTTTATGAATTTTGCATTTTCGGAGCTTACTTTTGCTTCTTTGAGGGCAATTTTCTTTGCTTCGTCAAGGCTTATATAGTTTGAAGCGTCTGCCGAGGGCTTTGAGGAGGATGTGTTTTCAACCTCTTTTTTAAGAATTTTGCCGTTTGACATGGCGATTTCGTATTCATACTCTTTTGCATTTGCGATAAATTCGATTTCATAGTGAGGTGTGCGGTCGTATTTTTCTGCTTTTGCTTCTGTGATTTTTGCATCGGATTTTTTTACGCCCGCATCCTTGAGGGCGATGTCCGTTGCCTGTGAAAGTGTGATTTGCGACTGCTGCTGCGCATAGCTTGCCGAAACTGCTTTGCTCGTTGTTGTTGCCGCAAATCCCGTTGCGACAGATGAAGATGCGATAACGAGCGATATTCCCGCGATTCCGATGAGCTTAAAAAGTTTTGTTTTTTTCATAGTTCATTTTCCTTTCTTATCGGGATCGTGTCCCTTAGTACACCCATATAATAACGCCCGAAAATTAAAGAAAGATTAGAATAAAAACTTTTTTAAAAATTTTTAAAAAATCGGGAGCCGACTCATTTAGGCAGCCCCCTAAAAATTTTAATCTATTCCTTTTTCAGCCAGAATAATTTTGCCGTTTTCGGCGTTTATTTTGTACTCATATTCATATTTGCCGTATTCAAATTCCACCTCAAAAACAGCAAGGCCGTTTTCTTTTTCAAACTCGGCTTTGAGCCCCTTTACCTGCTCGGCTTTGAGCTTTGCGTGAGAGAGCGCAATACTTTGAGCTTTTTGAGACGTAATGTATTCGCTTTTGCTCGGCTTTGAAGCAGATGCTTTTACTTCGGCTTTCTCTTTGTCAAAATCGGTTATTTTGCCGTCTTTCGCTCTTATCTCAAACTCATATTCATAATTTCCGCTTATAAATTCAATGTCATAATACAAAATACCGTCGTCGGTATCGGAAATTGCCTTTGTAAACTTCACCTGCGAAGCGGAGAGAGAAACTTTTTTAAGTGCGATTGCCTTTGCTTCGTTAAGCGTAATGCCGTTTTCGGCAGAGGTTTTAGGCGCGGAAGAAGCTTTATCGTTATCATATTCTTTTTGATATTTGACTGTATCGCCCGTCACTGCGTCAATCTCAAATTCATACTCGCAGCTGCCGGATGTAAATTCAATATCATAGTGAGCGGTGCCGCCGTCAAAATCAAGCTTTGCCTCTTTAAATCTAACCTGCGAAGAAGATAAAGACGCTTTTTTCAGCGCGGCGGCTTTGGCTGCGTCAACACCGATATAGCCGACTTTGTTAGTTTCGGTTTTATCGGTGTTGTTTGCCGAAAACGCGCTTTCTTCTGCTTCTCTTTTCAATATTTTGCCGTCGGACAAGGCGATTTCATAATCATATTCTTTTGAGCCTGCGACGAACTCAATGTCATAATGCGGAACCGTCTCGCTTTTATCGGTTTTTGTTTCGGTGAATTTTGCGCTTTCTCTTAAAACTTTTGCGTCGGCAACGGCAATGTCTATTGCCTCGTCAAGACTTATTTGAGAAGTCTTGACGTACTGAACCTGTGAGGGCGCGGTATTTGTTTTTGGCTTGATTTTTGCAACCGAAGCACCTGTTGCCGTTATAGCCAGTGAAAGACCGGCTATTGAAAAAACTTTTAATAAACCAATGGCTTTCATAACTCATTTTCCTTTCTTTTCGGGTCGGTATCCCTTAGTACGGCTTTATAATACCGCCCGAAAATTAAAAGAAAATTAGAAGAACTTATTGCCTGAAAATTATTTTAAACTCACTGCCCTCACCATAGACAGAAAAGACAGTGACTTCGCCTGAGTGAAGCTCGGCAATTTGCTTCACAAGAGAAAGCCCGAGCCCAAAGCCCTCGGTTTTGCTTCTTGACTCGTCGGCACGGAAAAATCTGCCGAAAATCTTTTCGAGGTTTTCTTCTTTTATGCCTATGCCGTTATCTTTAACGGTGAGGATAACATCATTGCCGCTCTTTTTAAGAGACAAGCGGATTTCGCCGTTCTCTTTGCCGTATTTAACCGCGTTTGACAAAAGATTTTCTGCCATGAGCAAAAACAGCTCAGGTTGTGCCGGCATGAAAATATTTTCGTCTATGTCGCTTTTCAATGTTATTCCTTTTTGCAAAGTTAATTTTTGCGCGGCGGATTTTATGAGCGAGCTTATATCGGTGCTTTCAAGTTTATATCTTTTGTCACCGTTTTCGGTTCTTGAAAGGGTCAAAAGAGCCGAGACAAGCTTTGTCATTTTATCGGTCTGCTCGCTTATCTCCGAGAGTGCCTCTTCTTTATCATCATTCTCTGCAATGTCTGACAAAGCAAATTCGCACTCTGCTTTTATAACCGCAAGGGGAGTCCTCAGCTCGTGTGATGCGTCGGAGGTAAACTGTTTTTCTGTTTCAAACGAAGTTTGCAGGCTCGCCAGCATCTCGTTAAAGGTCTGGGCAAGTGAATAAAGCTCGTCGGAGCTTTTTCCTATTTCAATTCGCTTTGAAAGGTCGCCGCCGATTGATATTTCTTTTGCCGAGTGCGTTATGTTTTCTATCGGAGCCATTGCTCTGCGCGATATTATATATGCTCCGGCAGCCGCTATAACAATAAACAGAGGCAGAATATATATGAGCGCTTTATTTATCGCGTCAAACGCGCTTTTGGCGGAGTCCGCATTTATCACGCCGCGCACCCAAACCGGGGGGTATGTGGAATCTTTGCATATAAATTCCACTTTAAAAGCGGATTTGCCGGAATCGGATGTCAGTTCAACATTTAAAGATGATAGGCTGTTCCTTTGCGTTCCTGCATGGGTCAAAGCAATGTCAACTGCCTTTGATGTGCTTATGCCGCCGCTGTAATTAGTCTCTTTATATTCTGTGCCCGAGAGCTGCTCTGACATTACGGTGTCTGCTTCATATTTTAATATCTGACCCGAAATAACGTCAATTTCATATTCGTATTTTTGAAAGTCAAGCCTTGTGTCATAATAATAATATTTGCCTCCGTCAGCCTCGAAAGTGCCGACTTCGCCGTTTTTTAAATTATCGCTGTTGATAAGTGCGGCAGGGGATTCACCGCTTATATATTGCCCTTTTTCGTCAAATACGTTGCAGTAAACCTCGTCATAGTAAAACGCAAAGTCCTTTTCGATTTCGAGAATGCCGTTTTTATATTCTATTTCGTCAACGTTTCTTTCAACTATGCCGATAAGGTCCTGCTTCAGCTCGGAATCTGCCGTTTTTGACCCCATTATCATTATTCCCGCGAGCGCGAGCGTGCACACGAGCGTTATAAGCACGGTTATCCAAAATGTTATTTTCAGCTTAAATGATGAGCGTTTCATTTTATCCTCCGCTTTTATTTTATAACGTAGCCTGCGCCTCTTACGGTATGAATCAGTTTTTTGTCAAATCCGTCGTCAATTTTTTTGCGCAAGTATCTTATATATACATCGACAACGTTTGTGCCGCCTTCGTAGTCATAGTTCCAGATATGATCCTCTATTTTGCCGCGGCTCAAAACAACGCCTTTGTTCATGGCAAGGTAGCGCAAAAGCTCATACTCTTTTGCAGAAAGAGGAATGCTTTTTCCCGCGCGCTCAACGTGCATGGATGCGGTGTCTATAGAGAGGTCGTCTATTGTGATGACGCCTGTTTTTTTGCCGTATTTTTTTCTTGTCATTACCCTGAGCCTTGCCGAAAGCTCATCAAAAGAAAACGGCTTTACAAGGTAATCGTCGGCACCGATGTCAAGCCCTGTTACGCGGTCTTCAATGCTGTCTCGCGCGGTCAAAAAAAGCACCGGCACGTCAATTCCTTTTGCTCTGATTTTTTTCACAAGATCAAAACCGTTCATGACGGGCATCATCACGTCAAAAATTGCCGCGTCATAATCCGTCATGGTTATAAGGTCATAAGCTTCTTCGCCGTCAAAACAGCTGTCAACACTGTATCCGGCGGCTTTGAGCTGCTTGGTGATTATTTTATTTAGGCTTTTTTCATCCTCTGCAAACAATATTCGCATACTATCACTCCACAAAACAATTATACAATCTATATCTTATCTTGTAAATATTAAAAAACGATTAGAATTGCTTTTAAAAAAGCAAAGTCAAAAATGCAAACATTTGCTTTTATGTTGACATTGCCGCGGATTTTGATAAAATAAAAATACAGCCGACACCGTTAAACGGGCGGAAACGGATTCAGGCTGCCTGTGCGGCTGACCGAATTGCTTTATTTTGAAGGAGGATATTTATGAAAAGATTTATTTTATCAATAGGGGTGTGTCTGCTTGCCTTTTCGCTTGCCGCGTGCGGAAATGAGAAAATGCCGCAGAAGCCGGACAGCACAAGCTCAAAAGAGAGTGTGTCAACGGTCAAAAACGATGATTTAATAAAGGAATACGTCAAAAATATTGCCTTTCTTGAAAAGAAAAGTTACGACCTTTTTATTGAAAACGGTCACGATACGGAAAATCATACGTCTGAAGTGGATAAATCCTCAGAGGGATATTTGAGCCATTACATTTATGATTTTGACAAGGACGGCGAAAACGAGCTGCTTTTAATATCTCACAGGTTTAAAAAACCGTCCTGTATGAACTTATCGAACGCATATGATGACGAAATAATCACAGAAACAGAAAGCTATTTGTGCATAGAAATGTATGAGGCCGAGGCGGGCAGTGTGGCAAAAAAGGACGAAGCGATTGTTTTCACCACGGGCGAGGACAGGGACGGCTATTCGGATTTGATTGTATTCAACTATAAAGATACGGTGCAAATCGGCTTCGGAAGATGCAGATGGGGATTTTACGGCGACGGTCAGGACACGGGCTTTTGCGCCGTGAAATATAACGGAAAAAGCTTTGAAAAAGTTATGAAAGAGTATTGGGTCGGCTCCGGCGATGAAGATATGTTCAGAAATATTATTGACAAACTGAACGAGGTGTACGGAATCTCAGAAGAAAAAATATGCCGGGGCGGTCAGTGTATCGCATTTGAAAACAGCAATTGGATGAATAATAATTTTGATGTTATTGATAAGGTGCTGAGCCTTTCCGTAAAGCCGTATGAAGGCTCAACCGAAGCGGATTTTTTTGACGGACAAGAGAACATAGTGTTTAAAATCAGCTGGAAGTAATTTAAAAACCGAACCGAAGCAGGGATTGCTGCGTATACGCATATATAAAAATAAAAAGGCTGTAATTCAAACGGTTGCCAAAGAACCGAATTGGATTATAGCCTTTTCTTTTTTACTTTTACTATTTGGTCTGAGCTAAACGCGATAGCCCCCAATGATTAAATGATTATACAATATAAGGATTCGGCTTGCAAAGAATAGAAATAATATCAATAATCCAGCCTATTCCGAAAAGACCTGCTGTGAAGATATAAAGGATTCCCATTCCGGCTTTACCCTCATAAAATTTATGTGCTCCGAAGCAGCCGAGAAAAAGACAAAGAAAAAATGAAACCCACTTGTTGCAGACTTTTCTTCCAAAAGCGGCATTCACATTAGTATTTGTGTTCGTGTTTGCGTTGGCATTGTTGATTACAATTTGAGGTTGTGATGCGTCTGCACCGGCTAAGTTTTCAACCTGACGACCGCAGGCTGTGCACATAACCGCATCAAACGGTATTGTAGCCCCGCAATGCTTGCAAAATTTTGTTTTTTCGGTATTCTCCATTTTTTACCCTCCATATTGACATTCACTGAATGTCATAATTTAGCTCATTATAACATATAATTTTCTTGTTGACAAGCACTAAATGTCAAAAAGGAGAAAAAATGTTTATTAATAAAAGCGACGAGGGGTTAAACAATTTTTGCGGAAAAAGAATTGCCGAAAAAAGAAAAGAAATGAATATTTCTCAGCGCGAGCTTGCCGACAGACTTCAGATTATCGGACTTGATGTTGATAAAAATGCTGTTCAGCGAATAGAGTGCGGAAAGAGATTTGTGACAGATATAGAAATAAAAGCTTTTTCAAGGGTACTGGGGCTTACGCTTGACGAGCTTCTTTCTGATTGAAAAATAGGCGGTATCAAAGTGTCGGATTTGATACCGCCTGTTTTATTTTTGGTATGCATAGAATTTAAAAGAACATTATTATTTATTCAAACGCATATTCATTGACTAAACTGTGATAGGCGTTGTAATTTACCACAATTTTACCGTCCTTATCAAAAAATGCGTAATTGCCTATTGCTCTGTATTCATTCCCGTCTTTATCATAAAAGGTTTTATCATAATAAAACAAATCTTTGCTTTCTTCAAGCTCGTCATTTGGGTAGTAATAAAAATAGCCGTCTTTTGAGATAAAACAGTCGGTCGGGCTGTATTCGTTGCCCTGTTCATCAACATAAGGATAAAAATTAAATCCGTCTTCGGATTTTTCTATATGATATGAATTGCCGTTCTTATCATAAAGAACAACGCTTTCTCCGTCATCATATTTAATACCGTTCATGTCGTAATATCCGTCATAAAGTAAAGAATTTATGCTTTCTCCGTCATCGTTCAGAAGTATATAAATACCCGACGCCGCACCCGAAACAATCGCAACGGCAGAGAGAGCCAGTGTAATTACGTAAATGATTATTGCAAAAACGGTTAAGTGTATGGCGGATTTTGCTTTCTCCTTATCCGGATTAATCGGGCTTTTTTGAACTGCTCTCGAATTTATGAGGTATATAATGCCGAAAGCAAGCGGCACAAGAAATGTGCAAATGCTCCAGAATAACGCTCTGTCGCCGCCCCTTGCCTTGCAGTCTTTTGAGACAGCGACAGCTAAAAGTATGCTCGCGACGGTACGCATAACGGGAATCAGTATTAAGTAAACGGATAAACTCGAAATAGCTATTGTATTTGCGGCTTCCATAAATCACCTCATTAAAATATGAGAATTTGATTAACTCATATGTGTTATTAAAAATATAACAGACAGCAGATAATAATGCAAGGTATTGTTACGGTGCGATGCGGTTTTATTAAAAGATAAAAGATAATAGAGAATAGATAATAATACAAGACGCCGAATACAATGCATTTCATACCATTCTTATTTCTTATCTATAATCTATTATCTTTTCATTTAGCCGCGTCAGCGGCGTCCTGGTGGAGATGGCGGAAACCGAAGCTGCGCTTCGTCCGCTGTTTCGCAGCCTTCGCATTTATATGTCCTTTTTGCTGTCGCAAAAGATGGACTGTGCGGTTTCGATTACCTAAAAAACGAACCCAAACCGAAAAATCGGTTCAGGTTCGTTTTGGTGGAGATGGCGGAAACCGAAGCTGCGCTTCGTCCGCAGCTTCGCAGCCTTCGCATTTATATGTCCCTTTTGCTGTCGCAAAAGATGGACTGTGCGGTTTCGATTACCTAAAAAAGACGAACCCAAACCGAAAAATCGGTTCAGGTTCGTCATGGTGGAGATGGCGGTAATCGAAACCGCGTCCGAAAACCCCTCCTCTATGCTTTCTACGAGCGTAGGCGGTCTTTTAAGCTTCCCCCGTCGGCGCGCCGATCGTCAGGCTCACCGCTTCGGTATCCTTTGATTCATGACGGATTGCAAGGCTACTCCTCCGTTCACGTTCACCGCTAATCGACGCCCTTCACCGAGCCGCGGTACTCCCGGCTAGGACGAGCTGCTTTAAGCAGCAGCTAATTCAACAGTATTGTTGTCGTTTAATTTTAAGCTTGCGGATTTTATAGCGGTCCCGCACCGCTGCTCGCTTACATAGGATCAAAGTCCCCGTCGAAATCCTTTCATCCCCTTATATTAGACGACAATAACGGCTTAAATACTTCGTCACTCCTCTTCGGAGTATCATATATACGCCTTCATCGTCGTTCCTTGTCTTTAAACCGTTCTTGCCGCTAAGGGCAACGGCATAAAGCCAAAATACTTCGTCTCTCCTCTTCGGAGTATCATATATACGCCTTCATCGTCGCTCCTTGTCTTTAAACCGTTCTTGCCGCTAATGGCAACGGCATAAAGCCAAAATGCTTCGTCTCTCCTCTTCGGAGTATCATATATACGCTGTTGCTGCCGCTTTTTTATAAAAAGTGCGGACAGTTATTGCTTTCCTCTCATTCCGCGCTCAATGTCGCGCTGAGCGGCTTTTTTTGCGGCGGTTTCGCGCTTGTCATAGAGCTTTTTACCCTTGCAAAGCCCCACTTTCATTTTTGCCCTGCCTTTTACAAAATATACCGACAGGGGAATGAGCGAGAGCCCCTCCTGCTTGACCGTGCCGTAAAGGCGGTTGATTTCTCTTTTGTGCATGAGCAATCTTTTAACTCTCAACGGGTCGCGGTTAAAAATATTGCCGTGCTCATAAGGGCTTATGTGCATACCGTTTGCAAAAATTTCACCGTCAACAATGTTGCACCAAGAGTCCTTAAGATTCACCTTGCCCTGCCTTATTGACTTGACCTCTGTGCCGAAAAGCTCTATTCCTGCCTCATATTCTTCAAGAACAAAGTAGTCGTGATATGCTTTTCTGTTTTGTATAACGGGTGTACCCTTATCACTGTTCAAGATACCACAACTCCTTTCTCTTTGCAAGATGTATTATTTTCTTGTTTTTTTAACGCCTCTTGCGTTTTTGGCGTTTCTTGAATTTTCGACAGTGCGTTTGGATTTATATTTTTTTGAAAAATCCTTTGCACCCATGCCTGTACTTTTTTTCTTGAGCTCTTTTTCTTTTTGCTTCTTTTTTTCCTGCTCTGCGCGAAGCTCGGGATTTTCTTTATAAAAAATCATTGCTCCGCCGATTACCTGAACCACCTGAGAGCCGGTTTTTGCCGCAATTTCTTCTGCAATATTTCTCGGTGTATCCGGCGCGGATTCAAGCAAGACCTTGAGCTTTATAAGTTCGTGAACGCGAAGCGCGTCCTCGGTCTGGGCAATCAAAGCCTCCGATACTCCGCCCTTGCCCACCTGAAAAAGCGGCTCAAGCGTATTTGCCTGCGCTCTTAATTGAGCGCGGAACTTGCTTGTCATTTTTTCTGTCATATGTTTTTCTCCAATTCCTGAACCAACATTCTCAATGCTTTGCCTCTGTGGCTTACGGCGTCTTTTTCTTCCGATGTCAGCTCGCCGAAAGATTTTTCACCGCACAAAAATACGGGGTCGTATCCGAATCCGCCGTGACCAATCCGCTCATGGGCAATAACGCCGTGACATTCGCCCCTTGTGCGTATCACTTTGCCGTCGGGAAAAACGCAGGTGACCGCGCAGACAAATTTTGCCGTTCTTTTTTCGTCCGGAACGTCTTTCAGACCCTCAAGCAATTTATCAATATTTTTTTCGTCATTGCCGTGTTCGCCTGCATATCTTGCCGAATATACACCGGGCGCACCGCCCAAAGCGTCAACCGCAAGACCCGAATCATCCGCAATGCAGGGCAGACCGCTCTCTTTGCAGCCGCTGTCTGCCTTTAAAAAAGAATTTTCTTCAAAGGTTGTGCCGGTTTCTTCAACGTCCGTGAGAGAAATGCCTATATCGTCTGCGGTGACAATCTCTATGCCGAGCGGCAAGAGTATTCTTTGAAGCTCCGCCTTTTTCTTTTTATTATGGGTAGCTATCAGAATTTTCATTCCTCGTCACTTCCGTCTTCGGGATTTGTCTCGTCCTCGTCTTTAACAACCTCGTTGTCAAAAAGTCCCTGGGCAAAAGCTTCGGGGTTAAACGGCTGAAGGTCGTCTATCTGCTCGCCGACGCCTACAAATTTGACGGGAACTTTAAGGTCGTTCTTTATGTTGAGAACAACGCCGCCCTTTGCCGTGCCGTCAAGTTTTGTGAGCACAATGCCCGTGATGTCGGCAACATTTTTGAAGTCTCTCGCCTGATTCACCGCGTTTTGACCTGTTGTTGCGTCAAGCACAAGCAGGCTTTCACGGTCATTATACGGCAGCTCGCGGTCAATTACTCTGTATATTTTTGCAAGCTCGTCCATAAGATTCTTTTTGTTATGGAGCCTGCCTGCCGTGTCGCAAATTATGATGTCGCAGTCTCTCGCCTTGCCTGCCTGAATGGTGTCAAAAATAACCGCCGCAGGGTCCGCGCCCTCTTTGTGCTTTATTATATCAACACCTGCGCGGTTTGCCCACTCTTCAAGCTGCTCTATTGCGGCCGCTCTGAATGTGTCTGCTGCGCCGAGAATAACTTTTTTGCCCTGAGCTTTATACATTGCCGCCATTTTGCCTATGGTGGTGGTTTTGCCAACACCGTTTACGCCGATAACGAGAATGATTGACGGCAGGGTGATAAGACCCATGTCTTCGCCGCCCTGGAGCATATCCGAGACAATCTCTTTGATAGCGTCTTTCACTTGCTCCGGCTTTCTCAAATTCTTTTTGGCAACGTAATCGCGCAGCTTTTCGCAAATTTCCGCCGCGGTGTTCATGCCGACATCGCCCATTATGAGTATTTCTTCAAGCTCGTCATAAAGGTCGTCATCTATTTCGTTTTTGCCGTGGAGCATTGTGTCGATAGCTCCGGACATACTGTTTCTGGTTTTTCTAAGACCTTTGTTGAATTTTTCAAAAAGTCCCATATTTTTACCTCCGAAGGAGTTTTATTTTTTAAAAGCCTCTTTTATTCTTGCAATGGCTTCAACAGTTCTCTTTGCGCTGCCGAATGCTGTCAGGCGGAAATATCCCTCGCCTGCGGGGCCGAAGCCCGAACCGGGTGTGCCGACAACCTGAACCTTGTGAAGAAGCAAATCAAAGAAATCCCAAGATGTCATTGAGTCGGGAGTTTTGAGCCATACATAAGGTGAATTTTCGCCGCCGTAGGTAGTGAAGCCTGCCTCGTTAAGACCCTCTTTGATAACCTTTGCGTTGTTGAGGTAGTAGTTGATTGTGTCTTTAACCTGCTTTTTGCCCTCTTCGCTGTAAACCGCCTCTGCCGCGCGCTGTGTGATGTATGAAACACCGTTGAATTTAGTTGCCTGGCGTCGTGCCCAAAGCTTGTTAAGGCTTACTCCGCCGAACTCAAGCTCTTCGGGTATAACGGTGAAGCCGCAGCGAACGCCTGTAAAACCGGCTGTTTTTGAAAAGCTTCTGAATTCTATCGCGCAGGTTTTTGCGCCGTCAATCTCAAATATGCTGTGGGGCATAGAATCGTCTGTGATATATGCCTCGTAAGCCGCGTCATAAAGAATAACGCTGCCCTCTTTGTTTGCATAGTCAACCCACTTGGTGAGTTCTTCTTTGGATATGCCCATACCCGTGGGGTTGTTGGGGAAGCAGAGATAAATTATGTCTGCGTGCTCACTCGGCAAAGAGGGGAGAAAGTTATTTTCTTCAAGGCAGGGGAGATATACAAATTTGCTCCATCTGCCGCTCTCTGTCAAATCACCAGAGCGCCCTGCCATAACATTAGTGTCAACATATACGGGATAAATAGGGTCGCATACGGCAACAACATTGTCAACGTCAAAAATATCGCCGATATTGCCCGTGTCGCTCTTTGCGCCGTCGCTCAAAAAGATTTCGCTTGTCTTAATGTCAACGCCTCTTGCGGCAAAGTCATTTTCCTGTATGGCTTTAAGAATAAAATCCTGACCGTACTCCGGCGGATAACCTCTGAAAGTTTCTTCATTCGCCATTTCGTCGACGGCCTTGTGCATTGCGGTTATAACTGCCTCCGGCAAAGGGCGTGTAACATCGCCTATGCCGAGCCTTATTATGTCTGCGTCGGGGTTTGCCGCTTTGTATTCATTAACCTTTTTTGCAATTGTAGAAAAAAGGTAGCTGCTTTGAAGCTTTAAATAATTTTCATTGACTTTCATTTTTATTGCTCCTTGTATCAATATTCGTATTCGCCCGTGCAGACCGTAGCCGCAGGACCTGTCATATATACACAGTTGTCTTCACTGCTCCAGCGAATTGTAAGCTCGCCTCCGAGAAGAATAACCTTTACGTCCTCGTCTTTTTTATAGTATCCGTTGAGAACGCCGGCAACAAGCGAGGCACACGCACCCGTGCCGCAAGCGAGAGTTTCGCCTGCGCCTCTCTCCCATACTCTCATTTTAAATGATGATGAGTCAACGCGCTGAATAAACTCGGTGTTGATTCTGTCAGGGAACATTTTGTAATGCTCAAAGTGAGGACCGAATTTTTCTATGTCGAGCGAATCCGTATCGTCTATATAAAGTATGCAGTGGGGGTTACCCATAGATACGCAGGTGATTCTGTAATCCTGACCGTTGACTTTAACAGGCTTATCAACAACCTCGTCACCCTCAAACATTGTGGGAATATCCTTTGCCGCAAGTATCGGCTCACCCATGTTTACTCTTGCACTTTCAACCTTGCCATCACTGCCTATATTCATTTTGATGTATTTTATGCCGCTGAGGGTTTCGAGTGAAATCTCTGTTTTGTCGGTCATTTTGTTGTCATAAACATATTTTGCAACGCATCTTGTGGCATTGCCGCACATTTTGCCGCGTGAGCCGTCGGAGTTATACATATCCATCATAAAATCGGCTGCCTTTGAGGGCTTTATGAGAACAAGTCCGTCGGAGCCTACGCCGAAGTGTCTGTCGCTGATTTTGAGCGCAAGGGCGTTCGGGTCTTCTACGGTTTCTTCAAAGCAGTTGACATATATGTAGTCGTTGCCTGCTCCGTGCATTTTTGTGAATTTCATAGGGCTTCATTCCTTTCGGGGTCTTCGCGGCAGATTTTTTCGGCCGTTTCATATATTTTAACACCGTTGTTCATGCTTTCGGTGCGTATAAACTTATATGCTTCGCTTTCACTGCAATGCTTTTTTTGCATAATTATCTTTTTGGCGCGGTCTATTGTTTCGGTCTCTTCTTTGCTTCTTTGACCCGAGTATGAGCTTTTTGAGCCGAAGACCGAGGAGCTTGAAACGCACAGCGACGTAACAGCCGACACAAAGCTCTGCCTGTCAAGCGGCATATTCATATATGATGAATTTGAAGCTTGCAGGGGCGGAGTCTGACCGGAGGAGAGCAGGACTAAAATATCCCACGATTGGGGGAGCATCTGAATGAGCCTGCCCATATTAAACGGAGAAATTCCGCAGCTTATTATAACGCCGCCCATAAGCGAGGAGCTTATAAGGCGCAGTGCGTCGGGCGCGCTTTTGACGTTAAAAGAGACACACAGACCCGATTGAGAGAGTACATTTTTTAGTTTTGATGTTGTGTTGTCGTCGGGGCAAAGCAACACTATGTCTCTCATTCTGATCCCTCACTCGGCGTCAATGTCTGTCGGTAACGTTTTTTATTATGTTGTTGACCTTTTCTCTGAGGTCGGAGCGTTTTTTTAGCTTGTCTTCAAACTGAGAGAGGCTGTAAAGAATGGTGGTGTGGTTTCTGCCGCCGAATTCCTGACCTATCGCGTTTGTGGACATACCCGTGAGCTCTCGCACAACATATATAGAAACCTGGCGCATTTCTACCGTGCCGGCGTCCTGTTTTTTGGAGCGTATATCGGAGGGCGAAGCGCCGTAGGTTCTTGCAACCTCTTGTATAATGCGGTCAACCGTGACCGGCTGAGGCTGATTGTCTACCATTATATCTTTAATTGCCGACTGGGCGGTGGTTATGCTCTTTGGCAAACCCTGCATTGTGACATATGCCTGCATTTTTTTAACCGCGCCCTCAAGCTGACGGATATTATCTTTAAGCTTTTTGGCAATGTACTGAATTACATCGTCCGGCAAGTCAAAGTTGAGGTCTTCCGCTTTTCTTTTTATAATAGCCATTCTCGTTTCAAGATCGGGCGGCTGAATGTCTGCAATAAGTCCCCACTCAAAGCGGTTGCGGAGCCTGTCCTCAAGAGTTTCTATCTTTTTGGGCGGAAGATCCGAGGTGAGAACTATCTGATTGCCTGCCGTGGCTATCGCGTTAAAGGTGTGGAAAAATTCCTCCTGCGTGGAATCTTTGCCCGCGATAAACTGAACGTCGTCAACCAAAAGCACGTCCGCATTGCGGTATTTATCGTGAAAATCTGCCATATTCTTTTGCGCGATATAGTAAACAAGCTCGTTTGTGAAATCTTCACCGCGCGTATAAACTATGTTGGCGTTGGGGTTGTTTCTTTTTATCTCGTGGCATATGGCATTGAGAAGGTGGGTTTTGCCGAGGCCGGAGTTGCCGTGAATAAACAGAGGGTTATATGCTCCGCCGGGGTTTGCGGCAACCGCAATGGCGGCTGCGTGAGCAAATTTGTTTGACGGACCCACAACAAACGACTCGAATGTGTCTTTGGTGGCTTTGCTCTCGTCCTCACTGCTGGAGGGCTCGGCATGGGAATAATCGAGAGAGTCGATTATTTCAATGTCAATATCAAAGCCCATTATATTATAGAATGCCTGCTTGAGCTTGTCGATAAATCTTGTCTCGACAAACTTCTTTTTAAAGCCGGAAACGGCGAGAACAACTTTTTCTTCGTCAAAGCTTACAAGCTCAATATCTTTAAACCATACGTCATATATGGATTCCGAAACGAGGGAACGACATTCGTCTTTTACCATTTCCCACAACTCATTAAATGAGTTCATTATACATCTCCTCCTAAAATAAAGAGCGAGGCTGTACCGGCGGCATGCCGACGCCGGTTGCACGGCCGCAAAGCATAAAACCTCATAATAAAAAAGTATATCACAAGTTATATTCTAATGCAATCCAAAAGCTTGTCAAAAATTTATTATTTTTTTATGAAATGTGCAAAACACGGGCGTTCGGCGCAAAAATAAAGGTTGACAATGGACACGCAATATTATATAATACTACTCTGCGAATACTGGTGAAGTCAGTATGCTTTATCACGTCCGGCTCGGCCGGCGTTGAGATAACTTATTTTGACAGGAGGATTGCAAAATGAAAAGAACTTACCAGCCCAAGAAAAGACACAGAAAGATGGAACACGGTTTCCGCAAAAGAATGGCAGACAGAAACGGCCGCAAGGTTCTCTCTCGCCGCAGAGCTAAGGGCAGAAAGCAGCTTACTTACTGATAACGGCATTTTTGCCTGAGAACGGATTTGATCATTTTGCCGGAAATTCATAAGTTAAAGCTTAACAGCGATTTTCGCCGCGCCTATGGCAGGGGAAAGTCGTACTCCGACCCTGCGTTGGTTACTTATGTTTTAAGAAACAACCGCGCGGGCGTTTGCCGCGTGGGGATAACGACAGGCAAAAAGATTGGCAACGCCGTGGTGAGAAACCGCTGCCGCAGAGTTATAACTGCCGCTTTGAACGATATTTATTCGGATATAAGCGGCGGCTGCGACATTGTTTTTGTTGCAAGATACAAAACAGGCAGGCTCAAAAGCACCGAGATAAAACGAATAATGCAAAAGCACCTCAAAAGCGCGGGGGTCGTTAAATGAAAAAGATCCTTATTGCGCTTATTAGGTTTTATCAAAGGTTTATTTCTCCGCGGCTGCCATCAATGTGCAGGTATTATCCGACCTGCTCCCAATATGCGGTTGAGGCAATTGAAATTCACGGGGCATTTAAGGGGTCAATGCTTGCAGCACTCAGAATTTTGCGCTGCAACAGGCTCTTCCCGGGCGGATATGACCCTGTTCCCCCAAAAAAAGAGAAATGCGCCTGCAAACGCAAAGATAAAGGAGCTTAAACATGACCCAAATTTACAACTGGTTATATGAATATATAAGCCCGATCTTCGGCTACATTATGCTTGGGATCTATAAGCTCATCGGCGGCTTCGGCGGCTACGGCTTTGCACTTATACTGTTCACAATCTTTGCACGCTGTCTTATGCTGCCGACGGCTATTACCCAGCAAAAAGGTATGGCAAAACAGCAGCGCCTTGCGCCTAAAATCAGACGTATACAGGAAAGATATGCGGGTAACCAGCAAAAAATTCAGGAAGAAACCCAGGCGCTTTATCAGCGTGAGAGTTACAACCCCATGTCGGCAGGTTGTTTGCCGATGCTTATACAGATGCCCCTTATTATAGGACTTTTCGGCGTTATGTATAATCCGCTTAGATACGCTTTGGGTATAGGCGTCGGCGAAATAGAGACAATCACAAACATTTTTAAAGAGGTTGCCTCTGCTTCGTCAAATTCCGATCTCAGCTCTCTTGTTGCATCAAAAGCCAATGAGAGATATTATCCCATGTATATCATACAGCATTTTTCCGAGATAAAGTCGGCGCTCGTTCAGTCGGGCGAAGTCAGCGCGTCAACAATCGGCGCGATAGAAGAATTTGTTGCAGATAAAAAGTTTGAGCTGTTCGGTCTTCAGCTCGGTGTTAAGCCGAGTTATAAAACTCCGAACATCTATTGGGCAATACCGATACTTTCGGGTTTAACATCTCTTTTCCAGTCGGTGCTCATGCAGGCTCAGCAAAAAAAGGCTAACCCTGCCATGGCAAGTAACCCCGCTTCGGGCTGTATGACGATATTTATGCCGCTTATGTCGGTATATTTCACATTCCTTTTCCCCAGCGGTATCGGCGTATACTGGATCGTTTCTAACATCTTCTCAACAGTACAGAGCAGTGTTATGAAAAAACTTAACGGACCTCAGAGAGAGATCGCAAAGCTTATGATTAAAGAGACGGCAGAGCGCCGCTCAAGAGAAAACAGTATAAAAAGAACTGTTGATTACAAAAAATAAAAAGTGACATATTTAGGTGGTGGAATCTTGATTAAAGAAGCAATAGGTACGGGAGCAACAGTAGAAGAAGCTATCGAAAATGCGAAAAAAGCTCTCGGCGCACCCGAAAGTGCCGATGTAAGCACAGAAGTTTTAGAGCTCCCCAAAAAGAAAACTTTAGGCCTTTTCGGCGGTTCACCCGCAAAGGCAAGAGCATATTACGATGCACCCGAAGAGAAAAAGGCAGAGCCGAAGCTCTCGGCGGAGAAGCCTGCCAAAGCCTCTAAACCGGCAGAAAAGCCTGCCAAAAAAGAAGAGAAAAAGCCCGTGGCAGAACCTGCTAAGGAAGAATACACCGGCGCAATATCCGAGCACGGTAAAAAAGCTCAGGAATATATTACCACGCTCCTTAACGGAATGGGCGTTGCCGATTTCAAAATCAATGTTGACGAAACCGATGACGGCATAAATATTGACCTTGACTGCGGCAGCGGTTACGGCTATGTTATAGGCCGCCGCGGCGAAACGCTCGACGCTATACAGTATCTTACAAGACTTGTTATAAATAAGTCTAACGATGACTACAAGCGTATTTCAATCAACGCCGGCAATTACAGACAAAAGAGAGAAGACACTCTTCGCGAGCTTGCGAAGAAGCAGGCGGAAAGAGTTAAAAAATACGGCAGAAACGTAGTTCTTGACCCGATGAATCCTTATGAGAGACGTATTATTCATACGACTGTTCAGGATATTGAGGGCGTAAGCTCACATTCGGTCGGCTCGGAGTCTGAGAGAAAAGTTGTTATCACTCTTGCAGAGGGCTTCAAACCCATGTATTCTTCACGCCGCCCCTCCGGCAGAAACGATTACAGACGCAGAAACAACTACAATAACAACAACTCTTCTTCTAAACCGCAGAGAGCACCCCGCTCTGATTTTGAGGGTAGCCTTTACGGCAAAATAGAGCCGAAGAAGCCGCAGACTCAGGAAGACTAAAATAAAATGAATTTTTGACAGCCATAATCTTTTGACGGGATTATGGCTGTTTTTGTTTTATGCGGTAAGATTTGATTACACACCGCCGTTAAGTTTTGACGGAGGGGTTGAATTTCACCGAGATGAAGATTTTGAACAATCGGCGCTATGAGGACGTAAAACCGAGCCTCGTAGGGCGGTGTGCCCACACACCGCCGCCGGTGACAGCAAACCGATAGATTTCACCTCATCAGTCACTCCGCGACAGCTTCTCCTCGAGGAGAAGCCGATCAGCCGCACATCGCCTCTGCTTTAGAGGAAGTGGCGCGGCGAAGCCGTGACGGAGGGGTTGAATCAACGGCATGAGGACATAAACCCGAGCCTCGTAGGGCGGTGTACCCACACACCGCCGTCAACAACATCAAGTCGTGAGATTTCACCTCATCAGTCACTTCGTGACAGCTTCTCCGGGGGGATAAGCCGATTAGCCGCATATTGCCTCCACTTTAGAGGAAGTGGCACGGCGAAGCCGTGACGGAGGGGTTCAAATCGGGCAAAAAATCGGGGCCGCGTTAAGCAGCCCCTTAATGTTATTATTTCTTCTTTTTATCTGTTTTGCTTGAATCTAATGCGATTGCTCCTTTTACGGGTTCTGTGTGCCAAATGTCTCTCGCATACTCATTGACCGCTCTGTCTGCCGCAAATCTGCCTGCTCCGGCAATGTTCATCAGCATCATTTTATTCCAGCGGTCACGGTCGGCATAAAGCTTTTCTGCTTCGTTCTGAATTCTCACATAATCCGCAAAATCGGCAAGAACCATATACGGGTCGTGGTGAAGAATGGTAGAGCCTATCTCCGGGAAGGTTTTGCCGTTTATGCCGGAATTTATGAAGTCTATAACTTTTCTTAATTCCGAATTGTTGCTGTAATAATTCATCGGGTTGTATCCGTCATGCTTCAAGGACTCTGCCTCGGGTGTGCTCATGCCGAATATGAGAATATTGTCATCACCGACAGCCTCGTGAATTTCAACGTTTGCGCCGTCCATTGTGCCGAGGGTAACCGCACCGTTTATCATAAGCTTCATGTTGCCCGTGCCGCTCGCCTCTGTGCCGGAGAGTGAAATCTGCTCGCTTATATCTGCCGCAGGCATAAGCTTCTCTGCCAAGGTGACGTTATAATCTTCAAGATAAACTACCTTTAAACGTCCGCGCATATCTGGGTCGTTGTTAATCATATCCGAAATTGCACAAATAAAGCTGATTATCTTCTTAGCCATGAAGTAGCCGGAGGCTGCCTTTGCCGCAAAAATATAGGTATGAGGTGTGAAATCACCGTCGGGATTCTCTTTTATCGCAATATATCTTGAAAGAATGTGGAATGCGTTGAGGTGCTGACGTTTATACTCGTGCAGTCTCTTGACCTGAACATCAAATATCGAGTTGGGGTCAAGCTCAACGCCGTTAGCCTTTTTAACATATTCCGCAAGCTTCTTTTTGTTGCCGAGCTTTATTTCTTCAAGCTTTTTGAGCACCGCTTTGTCATCTGCATACTCTTTGAGCTTTGAAAGTGCGTTTGCATCATAAACAAAATCGCCGCCTATAAGTTCGGTGAGGTATTTTGTAAGCTCGGAGTTCGACTGGCAAAGCCAACGTCTATGAGCTATGCCGTTAGTGACATTTTTAAATTTATCGGGTGTGAGAGAATAAAAATCTTTAAACACGCTGTCTTTGAGAATTTGCGAGTGAAGAGCCGATACGCCGTTGACGCTGTGACTGCCCGCAACAGACATATTCGCCATCCTGACAACTCCGTTTGAGATAATTGCCATTCTCTCAACCTTGCCGGCGTCGTTTGTGGAGTTCCAAACAAAGCTGCGGAAGCGGTTGTCAATCTCTTTTGTAATCTCATAAATTCTGGGAAGAAGTCTCTTAAAGAGATCCTCCGGCCAACATTCGAGAGCCTCTGCCATAACGGTGTGGTTTGTGTAGGCGATTGTATCGGTAACAATTTTCCACGCATCGTCCCACTTATAGCCGCAGTCATCAAGGAATATTCTCATAAGCTCGGGGATTGCGAGAGTGGGGTGCGTGTCGTTGATATGAATGGCATTTTTCTCTGCAAAATTTTCGAGTGTGCCGTAGTGTCTCAAATGGTTGTTGACAATATCCTGAATAGAAGCGGACACAAGAAAATATTGCTGACGAAGACGAAGGCTCTTGCCCTCCGGGTGGTTATCCGCAGGATAAAGCACCTTGCTAATGACCTCTGCCATTGCGTTTTGCTCCATTGCGCGCATATAGTCGCCCTGGTTAAACATATCCATGTCAATACCGGGTGATTCCGCGCTCCAAAGACGAAGCACGCTTATGCCCTTGCCGTCCTTGCCCGCAACAAACATATCGTGCGGAACAGCCTTGACTATTTTATTGTCGTGAATTGTAACCGAGTGATACTCATTATCCCAATGGTCCTCAACCCAGCCCTCAAAGCTTACATCAACTGTGTCGTCCTCACGGGCAACAAGCCATATCTCGCCGCCGGGGAGCCAGAAATCGGGAAGCTCTGTCTGCCAGCCGTCAACAAGCTTTTGGCGGAAGATGCCGTACTCATACATTATTGAGTATCCCTTTGCATAGTAGCCGTCGGTTGCAAGTCCGTCAAGGTAGCAGGCGGCAAGTCTGCCGAGACCGCCGTTGCCGAGGCCTGCGTCCGGCTCGCAATCATATATCTTTTCAAGATTTATGCCGTAATCTTTTAATGCCGACGCAACCGTATTTGTAAGATTTAAGTTATAAAGATTGTTCTTGAGCGAACGACCCATAAGAAACTCCATGCAAAGGTAATAAACCTTTTTGCTGTCGGATTTTTTATATTCTTTATAAAAATCGTTTCTGCCCTGTATCATCATATCGCGGACAATAAGCGCAACCGCTTTATAGTAATGCTCATAGGTTGCCTCCTCCGGGCTTACGCCGAAAAAGTGAGAAAGCTTGCTCTCTATAAGCTCCTTTGCCTGCTTTTTTGTGAGTTTATAATTCATAACGGTACCTCCATTTGTTTCCACTTTTAATATTCTATACCATTAACGCCGAAATTACAACCTGCAACCTGTATTTGTTATAAAAATATTATAGCCCGTTTTTGTGTATATTGACATAGTTTTTGACTTTTACTGCTTTTTATTGCCGTTAATATAGTTATTTTATACAAAGATATGCACATTTTAAGCTATAACAGCCGCCGATTAAATTTTGTTAAACGCTCTTTTGTATTATCTCCGAAAATTTTTCATATAAACATTTCTTTGCCGTCTCACATAATATTGACGATTATAGGCGCATATTTTGTTGATTTTTGTTATTGACCGAGCAGACAATAAGATGTAAAATTTAGAGGTTGAAATGAGGAGTGTAAAAATGGAATACTACAGTGTACTTTTGCCTCTCGCGCTTATTATGGGAGGCTCGAAAATTCTTTCTAAATTATGTGAAAAATTAAATCTTCCGCAGGTTGTGGGTATGCTTTTGACCGGTGTTATCATCGGATTTATAAACTACATACCAAACCAGCAAATACTCACCGAAACATCTATGGAGGGTATAGGATTCATAGCAAAGCTCGGCGTTATTCTTATAATGTTCTCTGCCGGGCTTGAGACCGACATTAAACAGATAAAATCAGTCGGCGCGCCCGCTATGGTTATAACCCTTGCAGGTGTTGCGGTGCCTATGGGCCTCGGCTTTGTTGTCGCCTGCCTTTTTAACGGCGGATTTAACTCAGGCTATGAAACAATGCTTGATAATTTATTCTACGGCGTTGTTCTCACAGCGACATCGGTAAGCGTTACGGTTGCCACTCTTAAAGAGCTCGGCAAGCTGAACAGCAAAGTCGGTAGTACGGTAATTGCCGCCGCGATTATTGACGATATAATCGGCGTTATAGTTCTATCTTTTGTCATTGCTATGAAGGGCGACGGCACAAATTCGACTCCGCCTCTCAAAATAGTGATTATGACTGCTCTGTTTTTTGCCGCCGCAGCTGTTTTCGGCACAGTTGCAACAAAGGTGCTTGCCGCTGTGGAAAAAAGATTCCCTCACCACAGACTTTTGCCGATATTCGGCATGGCGGTGTGCTTTTTCTTCTCATATGCGAGTGAAAAATGGTTTGGCGTTGCCGACATTACGGGTGCATTTGCGGCAGGACTTTTCCTCTCAAAGAATCCCGAGTCTGAATATATTGACCGCAAATCAGACATCATGAGTTATATGATTTTCACTCCCGTATTTTTTGCGAACATAGGCATGACGGTGAAATTCGATTCGATAAACACGGGCATGATTCTTTTCGGTCTGTGCTTTATACTTGCGGGGCTTTCCGGCAAGGTAATAGGCTGTGCCGGTGCTTCGCTTCTTTGCAGGTATGATTTTAAGGATTCCGTAAGAGTCGGTCTCGGTATGATGGCGCGTGCCGAGGTTGCGCTCGTTTGTGCCCAAAAGGGTGTTGAAAATCATATGATAAATTCCAACATCATGCCGTTTATACTTATCTTGATTATTCTCTCAAGCTTTGTAACGCCCATGTTTTTAAAAATGAGCTATAAAAAAGAGCTCCCTGCAAATGCCGCTTAAATTATTCTGCCGAAAAGAGGTATTTCTATGCCCCGAAAAAACAAAAAGATCATAATAATAAGCATAGCCGCGGTTGTCGCCGTGGCAGTGACAGCGGCAGTTATCTTGCTCATGCCCAAAAAGATAAAGGCAAGCGAGCCCATATCTCTCTCGGGTGTAACCGACAAAAGCGATATTACTCTCACGGCGCACAGAGGTTTTTCGTGCAACGCTCCGGAAAACACCGTGCCGGCAATACTCGCGGCAGGCGAAAAGGGCTATAAATATGCCGAGTTTGACGTCAGACTCACCGAGGACATGGTGTGGGTAGTCAGCCATGATAAAAAAATCGACCGCATGACAAACGGAAAAGGCAAAATATCAGACTATACATATTTTGAGCTTTCAAAATATAAAATAGACAACGGCGCAAATATAAAAAACTATGAAAATCTTAAAATTCCGACTCTTGACGCCGCGCTTGAAGCTTGCCTTGAATCGGGTCTTGTGCCGATGATTGAGATTAAAGATTACAACACCGATGCCTTGCAAAGTCTTAACAGCTCCATAAAAAAATACGGCTATGAAAAAAACTGCTGCATAATTTCTTTTAACTACGATATTTTAAATGACTTCGCAAAAATCAACCCCGACGCAAAACTTTTGTTTCTTGTCTCAAAGCTTGATAAAGAGCATATGGAACTTTGCCTTTCGGACAAGAATATAGGCGTCAGCTTTAAGGCGGATAAAAAGAAAAACAACCCCGAAAAAATCAAAGAATTGCAAGAAAACGGCAACGACCTTTTTTGCTGGACGGTGGACGATGAAGATACATTGTCTTTTTATGCCGAGAACGGGGTCAAAAATTTTGTGACTGACAGGATAGTGCCTTAATATGAACATTTGCATAAAACACTTTAACGAACTGACCGCAGAAGAACTTTATGAAATATATAAGGTTCGCACAAAAGTGTTTGTTGTTGAGCAAAACTGCCCATATCAAGAGGTTGACAGCATTGACAAAACCGCATATCACATTTGGCTTTATGATGACGGCGGCATAAAATCATATCTCAGAGTTTTTATGGCGGATAAAAAAAGCAAAACCGCCGCAATCGGCAGAGTTTTGGCGACCGAACGAAGATGCGGATACGCTTCGGCAGCTATGGAAGAAGCCGTCAAGGCCGCAAAAGAAAAGCTCGGTGCAGAAAAAATAACACTGGATGCACAGTGCTATGCCAGAGGGCTTTATGATATGCTCGGCTTTAAGCAAACAAGCGGCGAATTTTTGATAGACGGCATACCGCACATCAAAATGGAACTTGATTTAAAATGATATAAAAACAGCAGCTATAATCTTTCGGCTCGATGCACCCGGATTATAGCTGCTTTTTATGTACTTAAATTATTTAACTCTTGATATTATATCGGCAAACTGCTCTTCTATAACTGCCTGAGCCTGCTCGCCCATTGAGTTTGTCTCGTGATAATGACCTCTGTCAAAACGGTCTTTTGCCTTGTTGAGATAAGGCTGTGTGGGGTTAAGCACAAAGTCGTTAGGCGGAACAACATAGCCGGTCATATCGTTTGTGATACCGAACACGAGAAGGTCGGGGTCGTTTGCAACATCCGCAAGCGCAGGCGGGTTAGCTTCGGGGCCGAGACCTGTCGAGGATTCCTCAGCCTCATCATATCCGCCGTAAACGGTTGAGGGGAACATCTCGCCCGGGAGAAGGAGCATTTCTTTTTCGCCGAACTTCATGTATGTCATCTCTGATTTAAGAGAAATTCCGACATCGCCCCTGTCGCAGGGGTAAACGTCTGTGCTCATTGTTCCTCTGATTGCAAGGAACGTGAGAACGAAGTTGCTGACAGGCATATAAAACTTTTGCTGAAGCACAGTAATTTCGGGTGAAAGCTCAACATCGTTATCTATTGAGAGAGCCGCGTTTGCGAGCACTGCGCCCTGCTTCTTTATATTTTCAACCTTATCGTCCGGGTCATATTCAGCCATATCAACCGCGCCGATTGCGCCTATACCGTAAAGCACGTTTGCTCCGCATGCCTTTTTAATGTCTTCGCGCATAAAATACGGATATTCGCCGCTGAGCATTCTGTTGCTGCCGCCGAGTGAGTTCGGGTGAGCCGCGAAGTTCATTATCCATGTCTCTTCACTGCCGTCGGACGGAACAAAACGGATGCGTGTGAGAGTATCGTTCATTTTCTTGGGCGGTCTGCGGTCGAACTGAGAGTCTTTAACCTGCTTTGTGCCGAGGTAGAGCTTACCGGCTTTTCTGTTTGCATAAGCCTCTTTGCTGACCTTAACCATAGTGTTCATGAGCATACTCATATACTCGGGGTCTTTGCCGTCAGAGGGAATCGAAAGGAAAGGCTTGCCCCAATAACCGACTGTATCAATGCCGGAATGGCTGTGTGTGCAGCTTATGTTTATACATTTGCAGTTGGTTTCTTTTGCAAAGTCAGAGAGCATATCTCTTACAACGCCGACTTCAACGCCGGTGAGGCCGACTATATCGGCACCTATCCAAAGCACGCCGCCCTCTGCGCCGCAGTCAATCCAGACGGCAGAAGCATATACAGGTGTGAGAACGCCCTCCATTTTATGACCCGAGCCGTGACCCGCAATCCAATATGTTTTGCCGCTTGTGAGGTCGGGCATAATTTCAGCTCTTGAAAATCCTACATTGTACCCATCGCCTTTGATTACCGTAGGCTTAACCTTAGGTATCGGCGGTGCATCTTTCTTTTTTGCGACCTTTTTGCCGTAATTTTTTGCGATTGAATTAACGGCTTTTGACGCAAGATCCATAATATCCATATTTAAACCTCCTGTGCATAAGATAAACAATTGTCTCATAGACACTAATATTCTTTATATTTCATTTTAACATAATAAAAGTTTTTTGTAAACGAATTTTATTAAAAATTAACGGAGCCACTTTTGGTGACTCCGTTAGTATCAGTCTAAAATTTCAAGTGCCTCTGCCGCTTCGGTTGTTGCGGACTTTGTGCTGTGAGTAACCGAGCTGTGTTCGGATGTGCCGCTTGTATGGCTTTCGGATACACGAGATGATGTGTATGAATGTGAAGAACCGGCTGCCGAAGATTTGGCAGAAGTTTTTACCGATGACGCTGTGCCGGACTTTGTTGAGCTGGTAGAAGATTTTGTTCCGCCTGTAGTCTTGACATTGACGTATTTAAGCGGCGAAACCCTGTCTGCCGAGAGGTTGATATTGCTCTCTCCGTATATCGAATTTTGGAGCTTCTGCGCGCAGAGCGGATAGTCAACAAGCCATACCCACTGATTTCTTGCAGATGTCGTGTTAACATATGCCGAAACCATTTCTACTCCGGATTCGGACGGATAGGTGTTTTCAACCATATCGTAATCCATCCATTTTTGTGTAACGGAAGTTGCGATAAGTGAAATAACCTCTGTCTGGCTGTAGCCCGTCCTTATATATTTTGCAGTGAGCTTATATGCGTTTACAAGCTGACCGTTTGTGGCGGTTTTTGCGCTCTCGATAAGTGATTTTATAACCTTGCGCTGACGCTCTGTTCTGTTTATATCGCTGTCAAGGTGGCGGATTCGGCTGTAAACCAAAGCCTGCGAGCCGCTAAGCTGAACATCGTTGCCGTATGGGAAGCTCTTATGAGAGGAGGTTCTGCGGATATACATTGCTTCTTTTTCTTCAACGTCAACCGTAACGCCGCCTACCGCGTCAATAAGCTTAGTGAACGAAGCAAAGTCAACCGCTATATACTGGTCAATCTCGACCTTGTAGTTTTTCTCAATCGTATCTATAAGAGCCGCAGGACCGCCGTAGTTATAAGCGGCGTTGACTTTTTCATAGCGACCTTTTGTTGTGCCGTCTTTCTGAGGAATATCCATATAAATATAGCTGTCTCTGAAGAAAGAGCTGAGGACAATTTCTTTTGTCTTTTTGTTTACCGAGACAAGAATTATAGCGTCTGCACGTCCGCCGGCAGCCGTACCGTCTTCGGTGTCAATACCGCAAAGCAAAACGTTGAGTACGTTTTTGCTGTGGATCTTCTCTCCTCCGTTGTGAGCCCAGCTCTCAAGGAATTCGTTAAGCGAGTTTGCGTCCGAAACATCGCCCATTGCATGAAGATTGAGGTCTTCATCAACAACATAATCGTCAGCGTCGTGGTTATAATCAACACCGGGGTCGCTGTAATCCGCACCTTTTGTGGCGTGGTAAAGGTAAGCAACTATGCTGCCTGCCGCAATTATTATGGCGGCGATAACGCAAATGATAATTATTTTTAAATTTTTATAGTTGTTCTTTTTAAAGAACTCGCCCTTTGACTTTTTTGATTTTTCGGACTTTGAGGGTTCTTCGTCACGTTTTTTTTCATATGATGACAAAAGCTCGTCATAGTCCTTATCATCATAGTCAAGATATTTTTTATATTCTTCGCTCAAGTATTCTTTACCGGCAACAGATGCACCGTCTTTTTCATTGCTTGAAGCGCGTTTGTTATAGTCTTCTTCTGTGCTAAAAAAATTCTGCTCGTCCTTACCGTTCAAACAATTCGCCCGCTTTCAATTTTCTAGTAATACTTTATTATTATAGCACATCTTTTGCCTAAAAGACAACCAATATTATGTAAAAATAATGTGAATTTATGATATTTAAGATATATGAACGCACATTTTAAATTAAACCGTCGAATTTTATAAAAAAGCGGTAAAATTCGGCAGCTGTTTTGACAGCACACCGCCCTACGAGGCTCGGGTTTATGTCCTCATAGCGCCGATTCAACCCCTCCGTCACGGCTTCGCCGTGCCACCTTCCCTAAAGTGGAGGCAATATATATGGCTGCAATCGGCTTCTCCTCGAGGAGAAGCTGTCACGAAGTGACTGATGAGGTG